>ERZ651776.424-NODE-424-length-59781-cov-6.298305_pt1 | contig 59781 bp, 49 predicted proteins | sample MGYA00514761_ERZ651776 | MGnify/ENA metagenome assembly ERZ651776
CAGTGATTTCTGAGGCCATCTGGGGGAGTTAAATAGTGTTAGAATAGAGTTACGGGATTTTGTGCTTCACGTAAGCAGCTGAAAATTCAGAACGATTCAAGGTGAAAAACATAATTTGGTGTGTGAAGTGACGAAAGATGGTGTGTGAAGTGACGAAAGATGGTGTGTGAAGTGACGAAACTTGACGACCGGTGTGTGAAGTGACGATAATGCGTTGTGGTGTGTGAAATGACGAATCTATTTTGGGAAGGCGGTGTGTGAAATGACGAAAGACCTTTTGCCTTCACAGCGTTCGCCGCTGCTTCCCGACAGACATCCCCAGCGTGACCTTTTCGTGTGCGATATTGTCGATGCAGTCCCTAAAGGGGATATGTCCTCAATGGAAAATCCAGTCTTCACCCTTTCTACAAAACCGGACATGCGGACACGTCGCTATGAGCGTGGTGAGAACTGGATACAGATCGCCCCGTCCCGCACGGGGCTCGCCACGGTCCATGACCGTGATGTGCTGATTTACTGTATCAGCCAATGCATGGCCGCGCTCAATGACGGGCAGGCTGTACAGCGGCGCATGCGCTTCAAAGCCTACGATTTGCTCGTAGCTACTAACCGGCAGACCTCTGGGCGCGGTTATGAGTTGCTGAAGGACGCCCTGCGTCGTCTGCAAGGCACCCAGATCGAAACCAACCTGCGCCAAGGCGGCAAAGAATACTTCAAGGTTTTCGGCCTGATAGACTCAGCAGAAATTGTGAAGGAAACCCGCGACGGGCGTATGCTCGATGTTGAGGTCACGCTTTCTGACTGGGTGTTCGATGCGATTGAGAACAATCACGTTTTGACCCTGAATCGTCAGTATTTCAAACTGCGCAAGCCTCTCGAACGGCGGCTTTATGAAATTGCACGCAAGCACTGCGGGGCGCAAAGCGCCTGGAAGGTCGGGGCAGAGCTTCTTCGCGACAAGTGTGGGTCAAGTTCCACGCTAAAGGAATTTCGTCGCCTTCTCGGAAAGATCATCGAGGACGATGCGGAGCATGACCACATGCCGGATTATGCTTTTGCCATAGAGGGCGACGTCGTGATCGTGCGACCTAAGAAGGGTATACAGGAAACCGCACTGCCTTTCCCGGTGTCCTCACTGCGGCTTGATCCTGACACACATGGGGAAGCACGCCACCTCGCTCCAGGATGGGATATGCACCATCTGGAAACCGAATGGCGTTCGTGGGTGTTGGAAAAAGGCATTGCAGTAAAGAATCCGGACAAACACTTCTTGAGCTTCTGTAAAAAACGTGGCGCATATAAGCGCTAAAGCGCTTTGCATGCATTCATGCAGACTTGCTGATATCCAAGGCCTTCAAAACGACCTTGCCAAGCGCTTCGTCCGACACGTCCTCCGGCAAGACCGTATCTTCATGGCCGCGAATGCCCTCCCAATGGCCACGACCGCGATAGCGTGTTGGCTTGATTTCGATCTGACCATCCTGCAACCGTAGCGACACATTGCCAGCGCCATTGAACAGTGCTTTCAAAGTCTTGACGCCAGCGCGGGCCTTGTCTGCCTCTTCCCACGCCTTGAATTCTTCCTTTGTCGGAAACCGCATGACCGCATCCCACTCGGGGTGATCTGGCGTGATGAACCGGCTGGCCAATAAAGCCTTTCGCGCTTCGCGCCCGATGTCATGTGCGTTCATCTCCGGCGGGAAATAGTCTTCGTATCCCTTTGGATCGTGGCATCCCCCGCGATAGACGGCTTGTGAGTTTATCTGCGTGAACTGACGATAAGCCGTAACCTGAGCGCTTTTATACAACTTTGCAGGCTTGGAGTGCTTTCTCCGCTCCACTGCCTCAGCACGGCGTTTCGCGATCCATTCTTCTGTGGTCAGGACTTTTCTCATTGGACACGGCTCACTTCTACGTCGATCCCCAAACTCTCAGCATAGTCTATCGCACGTTGAATTTGAGTAAATTGTTCCGGGGTAGTGCCATCGGGGATGGCAAGTTCAAGACGCTTTTGGTCGATTTGCTCGGGACGAATTTCAATGTCTCGTTTAATATCCCCATCAAACCGATCAATCTGATCAATGTAACGTTTCAATGCGCCGTAGATGCGGCTAGGCCGGTCCACATATCTCGGCGCGCGCGTGTCCAGCGTTTTTGCGCTTGTCGCAATGCCTTCGGGACGGTCCCAGAAATCGAAGGTCTTGAAACTGTCCGGTGTACGTTCTCCCAAATGCCCCGGCAGTTCCAAGTGATCTTCCCAAGGTCCGCCCTGTTCCTTGATCGGCCCGCCCCAGCGGATGCCGGGGTTGTCGATTGCGTCCCAGTCAGGATCAGATGGCAAGCGACGGGCATTTTCAGCCTCAGCCAAAAGCTCGTCGCGCAAACGGTCGGGATCATTCGTATCACCGCTACGCCCTCTGCGGCGCAACAGTTTTGCGGCCAACCCCGCCGGAGCCACGTTCAAAGCGATCAGCGTATTCAGATAAGCCCGTTCCCGCGCGGTCTCTTCCACCTGAGCCAGGGTCGCACGGCATTGGGCATACTCGTCCATTACCATGCCGGCACGGGTTTCAGTCGCCTTAGCATACTCCGCAAAGGCCTTGGCCGTTTCTGGAAAATCACGGCGTTGTTGCAGGGACCCCCGGTCGGCTGATATTGGGTGCGTTCTGTTCGTTTCAGGATGCTGTAAATGCCGTACAAGTTCAACGCCGATCGGCGTGACAAAATTCCGAAGCAAAGGCATCGAGTAACAAACTGGGCCGAGTATAACGAAGGCTTGCGGCGGCGTGGTGATCTGACGGTCTGGATCAGCGAAGACGCACTTTCCTTGTGGTCGGCGCCGCGCCGTACCACGCGCGGCGGACAGCCGCACTACTCTGACTTGGCGATCGAGATGTGCCTGACGCTGGGTCTAGTTTTCAAGCAGCCTCTGCGTCAAACCCAAGGCTTGATGCGCTCTATTGCGCAGCTGCTGGGGGTTGCGATCGCAGTGCCGGATTTTTCCACCCTGTCGCGCCGTGGCAATGGGCTGACGTTGCGCCCAAAGCCGAAGTCCAAGTGTGACAAACCAGTGCAACTGGTTGTGGACAGTACCGGTCTGAAGATCTTTGGCGAAGGTGACTGGCTCGAGGAGAAGCATAAAACTAGGCGTAAACGGCGCTCTTGGCGCAAGCTCCACCTCGGTCTTGATCTTGTCAGTGGTGAGATTGTCTGCTCTGATCTCACCAAGGACGACGTCGGTGATCCGACGGCGCTGCCAGGTCTTTTGGATCAAATCGACGGCCCGGCTGATCGGTTCCTTGCAGATGGAGCTTATGATGGAAAACCAACATCTGATTTGCTTACTGCCCGGTTTGGATCGCTGATCGAGCTGACGATCCCACCCCCCAAAAACGCATTACTGAGCCTAAATGCAGCCAAAGATCCGACGGTACGTGACCGCCATATCGCCGACGTCGCAGCCCGCGGGCGGATGGCCTGGCAGAAAGCCACTGGCTACAACCAACGCAGCCGGGGCGAAACCCTCATGGGCCGCTGGAAGGTGGTTATTGGGCCAAAGCTAAAGGCGCGTACCTTCGAAAATCAGAAAACAGAAGCCAAGATTGGCGTCCGGGTTCTCAACTGGATGACCGGACTTGGCCACCCAAGCTTTGAACGTACCGCCTGAATTCCGTCTCGGGTAGGGCGCGCTCTGAGTTGCAGTTGATCTATGCAACACGGCCCATAACCGACATGGATCATCAAATTTTGACAGCGCAAACCAAAGCGACGCGTCCAGCAAAAGCCGGATACGGCGCTTTGTCCGTCTTGAAAAGAGTTAGCGCAGGCTGAACTCGGTTGTCAGCGATACAATCAACAATCCGTCACTGATACTGGTGTCATGCCATGACGCGTCAATGCCAAAGTTATCGGAGATCGCATAGCTGCCACCGACACTCCAGTAGTCGTGTCCCCCATTGCTGATCGTGCCGTAGTTGGCTGAAGCACCAAATTTGTCATCGAATGCGTAGTCGATCGAGACGCTTGAATTAACGTAATCCGCAACGGGGTCATGCGCAAACCGAAGGCCGACATCCAGCGGATCCAGTACGGAGTACCCCAATGACAGGATGACCTCTCCGCAGCAGTCATTGCTCGGGTTGCGATAATAGTATCGGGTATATCCCAGATCGTAGTTGAACTTGCCGACTTCATTGCGATAGCCCAGATAGAGGTCCACCTCAACAGAACTGCCAACAATTGATCTGGCAGTGTTTGACGCCCAGACGCCTGCATAAAAACCTTCGTACTCGGCCTCCGCCCAAGGCTGGAACGCCGCGCCGGTAGTCTGTTCAATGCCGTTGAAAACATATCGGCTGGTGAGGGTTGCGCCTGCGGACAGACTTAATTCCTGAGCCATTGTCACGCCGGGTAAGCCCAGACCGATGACGACGGCGGAAGTCGCAAAAATAGATCGCATCATTTTTCCTTACTGGAAGATTTTCCTGCTGCACTGTAACGACGAAAATCCGCCCGCCGGAAGCAGGGCGCCCGCATTTTTGTAACACCTGATTCAATTTTGAACACCGTTACGGGTCGTTGCCCAAAATTGACGCGAAAAAAAAACGGGCAACGATTATTCCACTGTAACGAAGTGGCGCTTATGGCGTCTGATATATGTACCCTTAGTGTCAGGAGGCCCAAATGGACCAGACAACAAGGCTCTGTTGCACAAATCGGTTGAACGCTGAGTTTCCCCTTTCCCCGGACGGACTTATCCCACAGCTTCCGTGACGGGTATTCCGAGCGCCGTATAGCGGTTGAGCACGGCGATGCGGACCTGAAGCTCCGCGACTTGGCGGTCGAAGTCCCGCGCCATGAGCCGCTGGCCCAGCAGTTTGACACAATGCATCTTCGTTTCGACGCGGCTTCGGCGGTGGTATTCGCTCCATCGTCGCCACAGGGCACGGCCGAGGTATTTTGATGCGCGCAGGGCCTCGTTTCGGGCGACCGCGCCAGCAGTGACGGTCTTCCATGGCTTGGCGTTCTTGCGGGGCGGGATGACGGCGTGGGCGCCGCGGCCAGCTATGGCATCGTGGCATTTGCGTGTGTCGTAGGCCCCATCTGCTGTGACGCTGCCGATTTCCTGGTCTGCCGGGATCTGGTTGAGCAGGTCGGGCAAAACCGGCGCATCACCGATGTGGCTCCCGGTGATCTCAACAGCCCGAACCTCCAGTGTTTCCTCATCGATGCCAAGGTGGATTTTGCGCCAGACCCGCCGCTTTGGGCCACCATGCTTGCGGGCGTGCCATTCGCCTTCGCCCTCAACCTTGATGCCGGTGCTGTCGATCAGCAGGTGCAACGGACCCTTGGAGCCGCGATATGGGATGTTGACGGCCAAGGTTTTCTGACGGCGCGACAGCGTGCTGAAGTCGGGCACCGTCCAGTCGAGGCCAACCAGGCGCAACAGGCTTTCGACGAAGCCGGTTGTCTGCCGCAGCGCCATCCCGAACAGCACCTTCATCGAAAGGCATGTTTGTATGGCGGCATCGCTGTAGCTCTGCTGGCGACCACGCTTGCCTGTCGGCGCGGCATCCCAGGTCATCTCGGGGTCAAACCAGATCGTCAGCGAGCCCCGGCGCTTGAGCGCTTCATTGTAGGCTGGCCAGTTCCTGGTCTTGTAGGTCGGGGGTGTGTGTCTGCTCATACATCCCAGCTACCACGCTGGATTCACGAGATGAATCCCTCACGCGATTTGTGCAACATGTGTAACCGCCCCTTGCGCAAGAGGAATCTTCGCAGCTGATTTTGGCGCGTCACCGGGTGCTGACATGTGTCCGGCCTCTGATGCGGCCAGCTACATGCCGCGGGCCCGTATGGTGTTCGAGGATCGGGTCCAGATCAAAGCCGCGTGCTCGTTGGCACTCTGTTGCACACTGGTTCTCCCGATCCCGTCTCACGACTATTGCGCCAAACTGCTCCTTGCCCTCTTTCGCTCCGACGCCCTCGCGACCTACGGCTGGCTTATGCCGCCGCGACCGGAGACTGGTAGACGCCGCCCCGGGCCATCAAGGCCCAAACGATCCGCGCCATCTTGTTCGCCAACGCCACCCGCACCAGCATCGGCGGCTTGCGTTTCAGCATCTCGCCCAGCCAGGTGCCAGGTCGGGCCGCAGCGTGGACATGTCGCTTTATGATGACGCTGTTGGCACCGATGATCAGCAACCGCCTGAGGGATCGCTCGCCCATCTTTGTCGTGGCCCCGAGGCGTTGCTTTCCACCCGTCGAATGCTGCCGCGGCACCAAACCGAGCCAGGCCGCGAAGTCGCGCGCCTTGCGGAAGGTCTCGGGGGGTGGCGCCAAGACCGCGATGGCCGTGGCGATCAGTGGCCCGATGCCCGGAACCGTCATCAAGCGCCGGGCCAACTCGTTCTCTTTGGCCCGGTGGGCGATTTCGGCATCGAGCTTCCCTATTTCGGCCTCGAGATGGGTTAGTGCCGCGACCAGAACCTTGAGCGTTCCAACGGCGTCCGCGGGCAGGCCACTAACCGGATCATTGACGATGGCGATCAGCTTCGAAGCGTTCGCCGCCCCTTGCGGGACGATCTGCCCGAACTCTGTAAGATGGCCGCGCAGAGCATTGATCACCTGGGTGCGCTGCCGGATCAAAAGCTCTCGGACTCGAAAAACCATCGCTGCACCTTGGGTCTCTTCGCTCTTCACGGGCACAAAGCGCATCGTCGGACGCTGCGCTGCTTCGCAAATAGCCTCGGCATCGGCGGCATCGTTTTTCTGGCGCTTGACGAATGGCTTGACGTAGGCTGGCGGGATCAACCGAACGTCATGGCCCAGTTTGCCAATCTCGCGCGCCCAGAAATGAGCGCCGCCACAGGCTTCCATCGCGATAACGCACGGCGGCAGCTGGCCGAAAAACTCCAACACCTGCGCTCGCCGCAACTTCTTGCGCAGAACTGCTCGTCCTGCGTCATCAACTCCATGCACCTGAAATACATTTTTCGCCAGATCCAGTCCGACCGTGATAATCTTCGACATGACCGCTCTCCTTTGTGGATCGTTGCAGACCCACCTTGGCACATTGATGCCGTCGGGGGCGGTCACATCATCAGAGCCAGACAACAACCAAAACCGAACCATCTGAAGTTGAAACCGCCAAAGGCGGAGGATGCTGCGGTGGAAACAAGGCCAGCCAGGTTGCAGATGCCCCAGCGGCATCACAGGCATCCGTCAAAACACCTGCTGCAAAATCCGGTGGCTGCTGTTGTAGCTAGACCATCTCGGCGCCAGCATCAGGTAACGATGTCCGAAAAAACCAAAGCCGGTCCGTGCGCGGCAGATGTGCATCGTGATGCATATGTCGTGCACGGACCGGCATGATTTTTTTGGTAGCTCTTGCTCTGGATCGCCCCAAATCCCTGAGACACAGTCCAGCTCAGACCTTCACTTCCCAGCTCACTTATCTATACTGTAAACAACGAGATATGCTTGGTGCGGACGCCCAATCCTTTGTTGAGCGACAAGCGCGATTACCGGATCGCGCCGCCGGATCGTCCGCCCATTGCAAAACCCGCAACAAATCGAAAATGAAGGCGTTCTAAATGGATCATCAACACGGCGGCGACACTGAAAATAAAGGCTCCATCAGCCTAAGCGGCGGGGTGGCGATGGGCACCGGCGTGATGATCGGAGCCGGTATTTTCGCGCTGACAGGTCAGATCGCGCAGCTGGCCGGACCGCTCTTTCCATTGGCGTTTGTCGTGGGCGGGATCATCACAAGTTTCAGTGCATACAGCTACGTAAAGATGTCGAATGCGTTTCCGTCTTCGGGTGGCATCGCGATGATCCTGCAAAAGGCATACGGACCGGGTGCAATTGCCGCAGCGGCGGCGCTGTTGATGGCGCTGTCAATGGTGATCTCCGAAAGCCTCGTTGCGCGAACCTTTGCGACTTATGTCTTGCGACCCTTCGACATAACTGGTGGTCCGCTGGTGCCGATCCTTGCCGTTGGGGTGATCCTTTTTGCCTTTCTCGTCAATATCGCCGGTAGCCGATCGGTTGGACTGCTCTCGCTGATTATGGCGGTGCTCAAGATTGGCGGTATCGCGTTGTTCGGCATAGCAGCACTTTGGGCAAGCGGGTTTCAATTCGCCGCGGCGAGCACGGCGTCTGGCGGATTTGATATCACCGGCTTTATAGCATCCGTGGCCCTTGCCATTCTGGCGTTCAAGGGGTTCACCACGATCACCAACAGCGGCGGCGAGATCATCAATCCGCACCGCAATGTTGGCCGCACGATCATTATCTCGATCACGATCTGTGTTGTTGTCTATCTGATTGTGGCCTTTGCGGTCGGATCAAGCCTGACGATAGACCAGATTATCGCGGCCAAAGACTATTCATTGGCTGAGGCCGCCGCACCCGCACTTGGCAACGCGGGGTTCTATTTTACCGTCGTGCTGGCGGCTGTTGCGACGGCGTCTGGTGTTCTTGCCAGTGTCTTTGCGGTGTCGCGGATGCTGGCCATGCTCACCGATATGAACATGATCCCGCACCGGCATTTCGGGATGTCGGGACCTATCCGCAGTCACACGCTGGTCTATACGGTGGTGATCGCCTCTATCCTTGCGGTGTTTTTCGATCTGACCCGGATCGCGTCATTGGGGGCTTTCTTTTATCTGATCATGGACATGATCGTCCATTGGGGCGTCTTGCGCTTCATGCGAAAAGAGGTTGAAGCGAAAGCATTTGTCATCGTCTTGGCCTTGTTGTTTGACGCTGTGGTGCTGGTGGCCTTTACAGCTATGAAGCTGCAATCCGATCCGCTCATTGTTGTGTACGCTGTGATTGCGATCACATCAGTCTTTGTGTTCCAACGGATTTATCTGTCGCGCTGGACTGCACCACGACCCAGCGAAGACCACTAAAACACTTCTCGAAAGTGCTATAGCCCTCCTGAAAAAGGCGCGTCCGGCTAGCAGGTGTCGGGTATGCCCTTTTTCATTTTTTCGGTTTGTCAGGCTCGGCGCAGGGGGGCCAATCCCAAAGCCGGTTCATCATCGCGAAAAGATATGCACCTGACCACGCGATCAGCAACAGTCCGGTCAAGGCCTCGACGCCCGTCAGAAGACGCAGGTGATCTGTCGGGAAAATATCGCCAAGACCAAGGGACGTATAGCTGACGACGGAAAAATAAAAATAATCCAGAACGGTATCAACGCTCTCACCGGAAAAGCCGCCGATGCTCAAAAGCTGGTGACCGACGCCAAACATGCCTGCAAAGACAACTATTCCGGCGAAATGCGCGAAAAACAGGATCAGTACGGCCATCATGACACGATTGAACGGCTCCAAAGGTATCTTTGCCATGCCAACCGATACCCACCGCATGACCGCAAGATGTATCCAACTACTCGAAACGATGGCGATAACTGCAAGAATTAGTGAAAAAAGCAAAGAGACGCTCCTGATTGGATGAACTTGCCAGTATCCAAAAGTAGCCGTATCAGGTCGGCTTCTTGCGCGCGCTGATCGCGGTGCCAAAGCTCTGAAGTCCGCCGTCACCACGAACAATCCCGCGCGGTTGCGCCGGGTGGATTTGACCTTGCATCTCTTGGCAGCGCTGGAGATCGGGAATCTGGGGTCGCTCACATCTGGGAACGGGCGCGAAAGGTTGATGGCACTTGCCGCGGTTGGTGTCGGCGTGACCCGTCCCATTGTGGGCGCTACCCTCATTCTGAGAGGAAACTATTGGGCGGTTCGGGGGTTACGCCGCGCCTTTCCGCAGCATGGTCGGGTGATTGAACGGATGCGTGCTCTGTCGAATGACCTCGACCAGCGGCTTCCGGGACGGCGGGAAACAGAACATCTGCCGGAACAGGAAGAACATAGAACGAGCAAGTCGAGAGCGTCAGAAAGCGCTCTACGAGCAGCCCGGCAGGCCATCTCCGAGCTTGGATCTGGGGCAGATCGTCAAGCGCTTCTGGCGCGGGCCGATGCAATTTGGAGGTGCTCAGATGCGGTCAAATCCTGAAGCACCGGGCCTGTGGATATACTGCAATTAAGGGTACAAAAATGCCCAAAATGACCCTGAATCCGCAGATTCTGATTAATTAGGGTACAGTGACAGTTGTCACCACTTGTTCGCGGCACGTCGATCTCCATGACAGATCGTGCCGCGCGGCGGTTCTGCGACCGGCTGGTCGAGCTGGGCGTGGCGCGAGAACTGACCGGGCGGCCTACTTTCCGGCTCTATGGGATCGCGCCATGACGACGGCAACGAGGAAACGGCAACCGGCGGATGAAAGCGGCGCCGTTTTTGACCGCGAGCTCGAGGACCTGCCGCAGGAGTTGCGCTGGCGCGAATGGATGGGCCGGGTCGAAGCGGTGCTCTTCGCCAGTGCCTCACCGGTAAGTCGCGAAGATCTGGCCCGCGTGGTGGGGCAGGGGGCCTCCGTGGAGATGCTGATCGAGGACATCCAGGCCGAGCTGACGGGTCGTCCTTACGAACTGGCCCAAGTGGCTGGCGGTTGGATGTTCCGCACGCGACCGCAGTTTGCCGATGCGATCAAGACCACCGCCGACCTTGGTGACCAGTCCCTCGCCTTTACCGAGATGGAGATGGGGGTGCTCTGCGCCATTGCCTATCACCAGCCGATCGACCGCGCCGGGCTGGCCGACATCTTCGGCAAGGAGGTCAGTCGCGATCTTCTGGCCCGGCTGCGGTACAAGGACTTGATCGCCAGCGGGCCCCGGTCGCCGCGGCCCGGGGCGCCGCATACCTTCGTGACGACGGAGACGTTTCTGGTGACGTTCGATCTGCAGAGCCTGCGGGATCTGCCGGAATTGGAAATTGTCGAGCCGTCCAATCTTGCTGATTAGATGGGGTGAGGTGATCCGCCCGGCGTTTGGCACAAGAATCGACTGCTCAAAGGGGTTGATCTCGCGGACGTCATGCGAAGCGGCTTTCATCGCCGCAAGAATTTCGTCCGCGACCTTTTCGGACCCGATGCTTCTAAAAGCACCAGCAAGCCTGCCGGCCGCTCGCGTGTGCCCCCCGTCCAACAGCTTGCCAAGCAGCCGTGAGGCATCCGGCATCATAGCAAGCACAGTGCGCGCTTCTGTCGGATGGTTTTGGAAGAAGATCTCGGGAACGAGGATTAGGGCATCCTCGACGGAGAATAGGCGTAAATTGTCGACGATTTTGAGCGCCTCATCTGACGCGATCGTTGCGCGCGTCTCAAAAAGCGACGTGTTGTGGGGCAGATCGGTCTTAGAGTTTCCGCCCTTGACCGCTCTTACCAAGAGCTGAGCAGGAACTGTCGTGTTTCCAGCATGTATGATGAGGGACTGTTCAGGAGACAGAGACCAGTCAGTGCCAAACCGATCTGACAGGTATTGTGCGCAGAATCCCCAAAACGATGTGTACCATGCTGTGCTCTCACCGGCGTTTTCATCGGGGCGTGATGGGATGTACCAGCCCTTCATGACTTCCTTCAGGAAGCCTGCCTTCAGCTGATGGGGTGGATGGCTCCTGCTTCAACCGGCATTGAATTGCATGAAAGCCACTGGCGATTCCTCAACTCGGCAATTCGAATACTTTGCCGACGGGGCGCGGGATCTGCGCGTAGGTGACGGCGGCGGCATCGCGCAGACCGGCAGGCAGGGGGCCGACGAGGATCAGCACATTGGCATGACGCGGAGTGCCCACGACCCGCAGATGCGACCCGGACAGATCGAGCCCCATCGACCGCGCGACAGACGGGCCGGGCAGCACGAAGGCCGGCAGATCGCGCGCCATGGCCGCCGCGACCGCCCGCCTGATCCCGGACATCGCGCCCTCTCGCGCCCCGACCAAGGTCATTGCCGCCTCAACGCGCCCTGGCTCCAGCCATAGAGCAGGCCCAAAAACAGGATGGCCAGGAAAACGCCCATGTCGAGCAATGCGATCAGCCCTTCTTCGCGGTAGACGACCGCCCAGGGGTACATAAAGGCCATCTCCATGTCGAAGGCCAGAAACAGCAGCGCATAACCGGCATAACGCGCATGATACCGCACCCAGACCGGATCGCGCGACAGGGTGCCGGCGGTGGCGGGCACGTCCTTGCCGGGTTCCGCGCGCGCCCGCCCGATGGCCCGGACGAACCCATAGAGGCTGAGCACGAAACCGAATACACCGACACTCAGCCCGAAAAGGATCGCGTATTGGGAAAGTTCGCTCATCCGTGGCACCTCATTTGAAGTCCCAAATCTATTTCAGACTAGAAGATTCTGCAATGCGGTCAATTCGTAGGGGCGAGTGGTCAGCAGACAGCAAACAAGAGGACGCGACCAGACCCGGATCGTTACACTTTGCTCAACTCAGTCCGGCCAGCCACCATGACACTGCAAACAAAAGAGCCGAATTGGGGTCGGCCCTGCGCGTGTATTCCCGTTCAGAAGCCGTCCGCTTCGGTCTGCGCGCTGGCCAAAAGCGAAGCCAAGCGATGCCCGAAACCGTCATAATTCTGTAACAATCGCCTGCCATTCTGCGGCAAGGGTCTTTGGCGGGATTCGCCAGCCTGTAGCCCCGCCGGATACCCGGTTGAAAGAGACTCTTGCGGATGCCTCGATGGCATTTTCCTGACAGAATTGGAGAACACGAAATGAAAATGAAGTTTATATCGGCGGCATTGCTCGCCGCTGCGGCGGGCGTCGCGCAGGCCGACGAAACCTCTGGTTTCAACCTCAAGGCAGGGAGCGGGATAACCTTCAAGAATGCTGATGGTACCGCGTCTTTCCGGGTGGGGGGGCGCCTGCAGTGGGATTACGATTCGACCGATTCCGACATCAGCGGTAAGAGCGATGATTTCGATGTGCGTCGCGCACGGATTTTTTTCGAGGGTAAATATCTCGACTGGGCCTTCAAGGCACAGTTCAATCTCGCCGAAAGCGGTACCGGCGGCGGCAGCGCCGAAGATCTCTATCTGCGCTACACCGGTTTTGGCAAGATGGCCCGGATCACAGTGGGTAAGCAAAAAGAACCGTTTGGCCTTGAGCAACTTACCAGTTCCAAGGACATTTCATCGCTTGAACGCTCGGCCCTGACCGAATTCTACGCGCCCGGCCGCAACGCCGGTGTGCAACTGCACGGTGCAGGTGACAACTGGACCTACGGCCTGGGCGTTTTCGAGGCGGCCGGCAACGGCAGCGATGATTTCGGCAATACGGCCATCACCGGCCGCGTTACCTATGCCCCGATCCAGACCGATGATCTGGTCTTGCATCTTGGCGCCGGCTTTACCAGCCGTGATGCCGCTCTGCCTGCCAACGAAACCGATGCGTACAACATCGAATTGGCGGCCGCATCGGGGCCCTTTCACACGCAGGCCGAATACTTCAACGCTGACATGGGCGGGGTTGATGTGGACGGATACTACATTCAGGCAGGATGGGTTCTGACCGGTGAAAGCCGTCCCTACAGCAACGGCGTGTTCAAGCGGGTGAAGCCAAGCAGTTCGAAAGGTGCATGGGAAGCAGTGCTTCGCTACGAGGACGGATACGGCAAGTTCAGCGATGTCGGTCTTGGTACGACAGAGGGTAAGCAAACCACCGTCGGCATCAACTATTACCCGAACAACGCCGTTCGCCTTGGTCTGAGCTACATGGATGGCAAGCAGGCCAGCGGCGAGAACGGAAAAGAGATCAGGGCACGAATGCAATTCGTATTTTGACCTGACCGGTACAGAAGAATGCAGAGCGGCGCGGGCAATGGCGCTAATCAAATTGCCGCCGTCCTGCATTCGAATATCTTCACCGGGGACTACGTGGATGTTGGCAGGTCTAGGGCCTTTTGCGCACTGAGAATCACTTAACCGAGTGGCGCGGGATCGCCGAGGTCTGGACTGCGGACACACTGTCGGCATCCATTGACAATTCGCAACTTCAATATTCCCGGTGCTTGGTTTAGGATTTGTGAAGGAGCGTGTCTCAGAACGAACCGATAAGGGGGAAGATTCCATGTGCTTGTCCGCGCAAGTCAGCTTTGCCGCCAGCGTTTTTCTTGTTGGCGGCGGCACGGCCATTTCAATTGTGGCGTGGCGGCGAAACAAACGGTATCTTCCGCTTGCCCTGATGCCGCTTTTTGCCGGACTGCAGCAGTTCACCGAGGGCTTCGTCTGGGTCGGCATGAACGGAAACGATCCCCTGACGGTCTTATGGGGAGCTATGGGGTTCATCTTTTTCACCTGGTTCATGTGGCCGATCTGGGTGCCGTTCTCGGTCTACGTGCTTGAACCGGATGACAGTCCGCGCAAGCAGTTGTTCCGCCTCATGGCGCTGATCGGGCTGGCCTTCGGTCTATTGCTTTACATCCCGCACGGGCTCGACAGCAGCATGGTCGTGGTCGAGATCAACAATCAGTCGCTGGCCTATGAAAAATCCATGTGGCTTGATTTCATGATGCCGCGCTGGTTGACCAACACGATCTACGTTACCCTTATCACCTTGCCCCCGGCACTGTCGCATTACAAGCATGTGCGCCATTTCGCCCTGACGCTGGGGGCGGTGATCGTGGTCGATATCGCCTTCCTGCAATTCGCATATATTTCGTTTTTCTGCCTGCTGGCGGGTCTCGCAACGCTGCATCTGGTCTACATTATCCTGACTAATAAATGCGCCCGTGAGTGCCCTGAACTATTTGCCTGACGCCGCGGTGCCGACAAGCACATCCCTGTCCCATTCCCGGTATCCAATACGCTGAACCTCGCGCAGCGGTGACCGCGTGCCGTTCGCGGCACCGGTGCGCAGTTCCACTTCCACCTCCATGATCCGGGCGGCCGCATAGGCCAGCATCTCGCGCATCAGATCCCTTTCGGCCTGCTTTTTGGTCAGACGAACAGCGCCATTCTCTCGTCGGTCATCGTTATTCCATCTGGTTCAGGGTTTCGTAGCCCAAAAAATTGGACGTTGGGCCAAGTAGAACCCGAACGCATGGTTGTTCGTACCCGACGGCATGGGCTGGCATCGGTGACTCCCCCCAAAGCACCATTCTTTGTCTTTGGCCCTAGCCCTTAACGCTCCTACACTTTCACGAAATTTTTTACCGGGGCGCGCTATGCGCACAGGTATCTATCCTGTTCGACCCAAAGGCGAAAAAGCATCGAGCATTAATTAGGCTGGCTGCTCATCCATTTCCTACACCACAATCGTGCTATCGACCTTCATTCAACAAGCGTGTCAGATTGCGGTTCATGCGGAAACATTTCGCCATCAACATGCCGGCCCTGCGTTTCGCGCGAAATGCACTCGTTTTCAGCCTCCTCGGCCTGATCCCGGTGCTTCTGGCTTACGTGATACTGCCCCCCGGCTTAGGCACTCTTCTGCTGGGTGGTGGTCCGCCGCTCAGCAGGTTCTTGCGGCAGGTCGTGACGAACGGTCTTCCGGTTGTCTTCTTGCTGAACTACGTGAGTTTCTTTCTCTTTGCGTGGATTGTTGCCACTCCGGGTCGCAGCTACAAACTCAGTTTCATCGTTCTTGCAGACCTGCCCGTGCGTGTGCTCGGTTTTGTCGGGCTGCATGCCTTGATCTATTTCTTGTCAGCTGATTGGTTCGGATCCTTTGGGGGGAGCCGTGCGACGGCCCTGCGGGTCGTTGCGCCGACGCTGGTGCGTTCGTTCCTTTTTGAGAACATCTCGGGCGTCTATCTCTACGCCACGCTGGTGAGCGCGCTGCCGCTCTATGTCACGGCTATCGAGAATTCGGAGGGGTTGGGCCAGCTTGCCAAGGCATTTCCGGGGCGATCTGGGTCCGTATTGTTTGCATTTGTAATATTTGCTTTTTATGTTACCGCGATGACCGCTTTTGCTGCCTTGCTCGTCTGGTGGGGGAAGGCCTGACGAGCGCCAATTTCGGCCAATGCAGCCCTCGGGCCATACTTAAAGGGAATTCTCTGAATTTTCGAAATGGTCCATGGAGCCAAACTTTGCGGCGAGTGTAGGAGCACAGATGACGGACGCGAGTTTCAAACGCCAGTTGCTGGTTTATGCTCAACTCTTCTTCGGCATGGCGCTGTTCGGCACCGGCACCCCGTCCGCCAAGATCGTGTCAGAAGCCTTCCCCGTCTTCCTCGGGCCCTTTCTCCGTCTGACAATAGCCGCTCTGGCATTGACGCCCTTCCTCTTCATCTACCGGAAACAACTGCCCCAAATATCCCGGCAGAACTGGATCAAGATCGTTGTGATCGGCGGCGTGGGCATCGTTGCTTTCACACTGTTCCTGCTCTACGGCATGCAACGCGTGAACGGTGTGGTCGGTTCGGTCGTGATGAGCCTGAGTCCGGCGGCGATGGCCACGGCAGCGGTGGTTTTCATGGGTGACAGCCTGGGTTGGCGCAAGCTCTTGGCCATTACGCTGGCCGTCGCCGGTGTGCTCGTGATCAACGTGTCGGGCCAGTCGATCCAGGCATCGGGTTGGACTCTCGTTCTCGGCAGCGTGCTGGTCTTCTGCGCAGTGGCCAGCCAGACGCTCTATTCGATTCTGGGAAAGCAGATGATCAGGGAATTGAGCCCCGTCGTCGCCTTGCCGCTCATCGTCTGGGTGGCCGTGCTGCTCTTTGCCGGGCCTGGACTCTACCAGGCCACGAGCTTCGACTTTGCCGAACCTTCGCTGAACGCATGGATCGCGATAGTCGTCTGGGGCATGGGCCCGCTCGCAATCGGAACGTTGATCTGGTTTCGCGGGTTGAGCCAAGTGTCTGCAAGCACGGCGTCGGGCTATATGAGTGCGATGCCAGCGTCTGCGCTGGCTCTGTCATACCTCTGGCTTGGGGATAAGTTTTACCCGATCCACCTGGTCGGCTTTGTGCTTGTTTTCTCAAGTATCGGGCTTGTGACCTGGGCGCACCGCGTCAAGGAAGCAAGCCAGCAAGATAAGCAGCGCGCATCCGAAAGTCACAACTGCGCCCTGCCGTGTTAAACGCAGTGGGCCGTAAGGCCGGATGGTCGTCTTCAGGCAGAACGACACCGGGTACCTCGTGCAGACCTAGGAGGCCTAGTGGACGAAACTGTCCGGTCGTTGAAAATGGGCGGTCGATTTTCAAAGCTCGGGCGATGGCCATGAAGCGATATCATGTTGGTCTAGGGAACTGAAAATACAAAAAAGGGCGCCATGAGCGCCCTTCTCTGAAGACTTTGCTATCGACTCAATCGCTGTGAGACGAGTCAATGACTCAGTGCTGCATAAAGCTGATTTCACCGACCATACCGGATTCACGGTGTCCGGGCACGTTGCACGCAAAGCCCAATTCAGTCTTTTCGCCGAAGGTCCAGGTTACTTTGGCCGTTTGACCTGGCTCCAGAAGAGCGCTGTTAGCATCGTCATGCATCATTCCGGCCTGCATCATCTTGTCGTGGTTGATCTTGTCGACCGTCATCATGCCGGTGTCCATCATCTTCATCATCTCGTCCAAGTGGCCCTGCCACATTTTTTCCGTGCCGAGATTGAACTCATGCACGATTTCGCCGTCGTTGCTGACCACGAAGGTAATGGTCTCCCCTTCCATGACCTCAATGCTCGACGGCTCGAACGCCATCTCGGTCATGCTGACGTTGATGACGCGGTCTGCCTTTGCCGCGTCGCCGGGCTGCCCCATCATGGCTGCATGGTTATCACCGTGACCGTCGCCGTGGCCGGGCCCTGCAAAGGCGGCTGAGGTTGTCAGGAGCAATGCGATGCTTGCGATAGGTGTAAGATAAGGTTTCATATCGGGTTCCTTGTGTCGGCCGAGTGTAGAGTTGAGTGTCTGAAATCAAATCGCCTGTCGCGGGGGCGGCGGATCAGATAGCGGCGTGAACCGGTCCGCCACGCGTGCGACCGTGACCGGCTTCACGTGAGAAGCACATTGTGTCTGGGTGATATCTTTCCGTTGGGTGCCGATTGCCGATAACGAACAGGCCATGCCCGGATGACAGTCCTCTGACCGGTCGGCGTCGCCATGTTCATGACGCACGGAAGCGCTGCTTTCCTGTGCATGACCTTGCGGGAAATAGGACGGGTCGAACGGACGCTCTTCATCATCGACTGGTTACTCGATGCCGACATGCAACGCCGCGCCCAGATCGGCCTCAACAAGGGTGAGGCTCACCACGCCTTGAAGAACGCACTCCGCATCGGCCGCCAAGGTGAAATCCGTGATCGCACCTCCGAAGGCCAGCACTTCCGCATGGCCGGGCTGAACCTCCTCGCCGCGATCGTCATCTACTGGAACACCAAACATCTCGGCCAGGCCGTCGCTGGCCGCCGACGCGAAGGCCTGGGATGCTCACCAAACCTTCTGGCGCACACCTCGCCACTCGGTTGGGCCCATATCCTCCTCACTGGCGAATACAGGTGGCCGAAAAGGGCTTAGCGTAGGATTCTGCCCCCTCCGGCATCAGACCCCGGGATGGCCCAATGTGCCGCCGCCAAATTGCAAAACGGAATCATTGCCAAAGATCGAGACCAGCGCAGGCATATGCCAGACGTGAATACCGCCGGAGGCCACCGGAAAGACGCCCGGCATAGAGCCCCAGTCCTGATCGAAGAAAACACCCATTTCCCGGTCTTCCTTGACGAATTTGTCACGCATCAGATTGATCCAACCAAGGGTCGCATTGCGGTCGCCCTCGAGCTTGCCCACAACGGTGCCCGAATGCAGGTGGTCGCCGCCCAACAGGCGTAAAAGCTTGGCCAGAACGCGGAAGTTAATGCCGTGATTTGGGTTGCGGTCGATCACCGCATGCATCGCACGATGCACATGCAGCAGCATGCCATTGTCGCGGCACCATTTGGACAGCGAGTTATGCGCCGCCCAGCCCGATGTCAGGTAGTCGGACATGATGATCGGGCTGCCGATTTCCTTGGCAAACTCGGCGCGCTGGAACATCTCTTCCACCGTGGGGGCGGTCACGTTCAGATAGTGACCCTTGCGCTCGCCGGTTTCGGTTTCGGCCTTGTCGATGGCTTCCTGACAGAACAGGAAGCGGTCACGCCAGCGCATAAAGGGCTGGGAGTTGACGTTCTCGTCGTCCTTGGAGAAGTCGAGACCGCCCCGTAGCACTTCATAAACCGCGCGGCCATAGTTCTTGGCGGACAGGCCCAACTTCGGCTTGATGGTGCACCCAAGCATGGGACGATCGTATTTGTCCATTTTGTCGCGCTCGACCTGAATGCCATGAGGCGGGCCAAAGCAGGTTTTCACGAACCAGATCGGGAAGCGCACGTCCTCAAGACGCAGGCTGCGCACGGCTTTGAAGCCGAACACGTTGCCGACAATCGACGTGAACACGTTCACAACTGAGCCTTCTTCGAACAGGTCGGCAGGGTAGGCGATAAACGCATAGAACGCGTCATCCTGGCCCGGCACGTCTTCGATCCGGTAGGCACGGCCTTTGTAGTGGTCAAGGTCGGTCAGAAGGTCAGTCCAGACGGTCGTCCATGTGCCTGTCGAGCTTTCGGCGGCAACCGCGGCCGCAGCTTCTTCGCGCGGGACGCCGTCCTGAGGGATAACTTTGAAGACAGCGAGAATATCGGTGTCTTTTACCGAGTATTCCGGCTCCCAATAGGTCGACCTGTAGTCCTTGACACCAGCGTCATATTTTTTTTCGGTTGTGCGTTCATGTCAAATTTCTCCTTCCGGTGGACGTAGCAAGCCCATCAATTTCGCTCAGGGGGAGGAGACCATAGGTAAGAAATAAACAAAAATGAATTGTTTTTATTCTATAAATATACGATCACATATTAATGAGATATTCCCTCAGACAAATGCAGATCTTTCAGGAGGTTGCCGCGCAACTTTCTTACACACGCGCGGCGGACGTCCTGAACCTTACCCAACCGGCGACGTTCGCACAGGTCCGTCAGTTGGAAGACCACCTTGGCCACAAGCTCATAGAGCGACTGGGTAAGACACTATCCCTGACGCAAGCTGGTGAAATTGCTCTGAAATCCGCGCAACGTCTAGCCGAAGAAACAGAGAACCTCGAAATGGCTCTGGCCGATTTGCAAGGCTTGGTCACCGGGCGGTTGCGTCTGGCTGTTGTGTCGACGGCAAAATACGAAATCCCGGCCCGGATTGGTGCGTTTAGCAGCGAATTTCCGGGCGTCGAAATCGCCCTGACCGTCGGAAATCGGGAAGAGCTTCTGTCCCGATTCGCCAGCAATGCGGACGATCTTTATATTCTCGGCACCCCGCCACAGGATATGGATGCTGTGATCGAGCGATATTCCGAGAACCCCTTGGTGGTCGTGGCCCCACGCGAACATCCTCTTGCGACACGAACGGGCCTGACGATGCGCGATCTGGCGGATTACCCGTTCCTGATGCGCGAAAGCGGCTCCGGTACAAGACTGGCGGCGGAGCGCAGCTTCGAGCTTGCGGGGACGGCTCCGAATGTCAGGATGGAACTGGGCGCGAACGAGTCGGTCAAGCAAGGCGTTATTGCAGGGCTGGGTGTTGCGGTCCTTAGCCGTGGAACAGTCACTTTGGAACTTCGCCATGGCTACTTGGTAGAACTTCCGGTGAAGCCTTTTCCCATTTTTCGCCATTGGCACGTAGCATGGCGTAAAGGCAAAAAGCTCTCTCTCGCGGCTGAGGCTTTTGTTGACAGATTACTAGACACCGCGTTCGCCAGTGTTGACCGCAAATGATGACGATCAACAGGCCGGAGAGGCCGAACTTCGTTTGGTTTTGTCTGCAGTTGGCCTGTCGCCGCTTTTTGCGGCCGGTTAGTTATCAGAATATTCCGCAAGCGTTGCTGCCTAAAGATCTCAGATAATCGAACCAATGCGGCTTTGGAAAAAACCACCAATCGAAAATGCTGGCCGGTTGGTACAATCCTCCGCGGGACTGTTGCGTTAATTGACGAAGGCCTAATGGATAACAGTGTTTTAGGCAGGCCTATGTGGCTGTGTGGTCGAACAGTCCTTCGATGAACGCGATCTCTCCTGTGACCCCTGGTTGTTTGTGATGGATGTGACCGCGTTTGATCGTTCGTATCGTCTCGAGCCCGCTTAGGCTCGACTTGGCCGATCGCAAGTATCGAAAGCTCTGACGGTATCTAAGGATCCGTTTCATGGCCGCGTGATCGCTTTCGATGAGGTTGTTGCGCCACTACTTGTCGATATGCCGGATGCTATCAAAATGTGGGTCATACCGGTAATTTATCTCGCAGCCGACACGTCGATAGGTCGGAGCGTTATCTGCGACGATGGTGACCGGGCGATGGTGTCTTCCACGCTCAATCGCTTTGTTGAGAAAGGCCTAGGCTGCTTTGGCATCTCGCCGCGCAGTCAGGCGGAAGTCGATCAACCGGCCGAGCTGATCGACGGCGCGCCACAGATAACACCAGCGTCCGCAGACCCGGATGTAGGTCTCATCCATTACCCGAAAAGCGATCACACAATGATCCGTCGAGAGAGGACATGCCAGTCGACGCTCGCCCGGCGCAGACGCCACTCGGTGCGCTTGGTCAGTTCTGGGCCGAGCTTCTGGACCCAGCGATACACCATAGAGCGATCAACCGTGATGTTGCGCTCTGCCAGTAGATCGACCACATTCTCATAAGACAGTGGGTATTGATACCACCGGACGGCACAGAGAATGATCTCGCGCGGAATGCGATGATGTTTGAGCGGTGATTGACGCGGCATCCTCAACCCCCAAAACCGCAACCTCCCCAAAAACTGCTATTGGCGCAACAGTCCCCTTCGCTAGGATCGCTTGTTTGCCATGTGTTTCCTCCGTTTTCCTAAACATAGCGGAGGACTACTTCAGTGGGGGATGCGCGTTTCGCGTGATGGCGGGCACTGATTTCAGCTGATCGTGGGCAGTGATTTCACGGGAAGGCGGGCACCTGTTTCACGCGATCGCGGGCAGTGATTTCACGCGATCATGGGCAGGACTGGCCAACGAACTGCAGTTACTCCGCCTTCTGAAGAACAGGAGGATCGGAATGCCGACAGGACGTTTGACCATGCGCCGTATTCGGGACGTATTGAGACTGAGATTTGCCCAAGGGCTGAGCGAGCGTGCGATCGCTGCGTCTCTGGGGCTTGGGAAAGGAAGTGTTGGGACCTATCTGCGCCGCGCGCGCGATGCCGGTTTGGCGTGGCCGCTGCCGGAGGGTCTGGATGACGACAGCCTTGAGCTGTTGTTGTTTCCAAACGCCTCGGATGTCTCCGATCCGGAGCGCCCGGTCCCGGATTGGGCGGCGATCGACAAAGAGCTGCGCCGGCGCAACGTGACCCGCATGCTGCTGTGGCAGGAGTATCGTGCGCAGCACCCCCATGGTTTTGGTTACACCTGGTTTTGCACCCATTTTGAGGCGTGGAAGGGGCGCGTCCGGCCGAGCATGCGGCAAACGCATGTCGGCGGCGAAAAGGTATTTATCGATTTTGCGGGTGACACGGTCGACATTATCGATCCTGCCACGGGTGAGGTCAGCGAAGCCAAGCTGTTTGTCGCGGCGATGGGTGCGTCGAGCTATACTTATGCTGTGGCCGTCGCCAGCGAAGGGCTTGAGGACTGGATTGCGGCCCATGTCGGAATGTTCGCCTATCTGGGCGGCGTGCCGCAGGTGGTCGTGCCCGACAATCTCAAGTCAGCTGTAATCAAGGCAGACCGGTATGATCCCGGCTTGAACCGGACCTATGCCGAGATGGCTGAACATTATTCCTCCGTGACAGGCGCCGGAAGCCACTCTCCCAGCCTTTAACCTGTCGCGAAAGCAACCAGCCTTTCTCTCACTCTAAATCGGTTTGGGAAGAGGGTGGGCGTCTGATGAACATGCGAAGGCCAGCTTGCGCTTGGCGCGAGCCGCTATTCGTGGCTTTAGGTCTCTCAGACCAAGAAGATTGCGGTATCCGGCTGGGGAACTCGCTTTCTCGGCGGAAGTTCGAAATTGATGACGCCCCGCTCCCGCATATCCAAAAGGACACTGTTCAGATGCTTGCGGCGAATTGGAACTTCCTCCATCGCCTGATTGAACATCGGGCCAGGAAATGCCCGCATTCGGCCTTTCAGGAAACTCACGATTATCTCCTCAGCCCGTTTTCTATTCGCTTTGCACCCGACGCCTTTCTGTTCCTGCTGGATCGCTGCGATGTCGGCAGAAGAGAACAAGCTGACTTGCGGGCTGTCACCTTCGCGGAGGTTGTGACGCATCACTAGTTCCTGCTTCTCGACCTTCTCTTGAACGTCGCGGAATACTTCCAACCCGGACGGGCTCTGCGTACCGAGTATTAGACGCATCTTCACTCGCTCGCGCCTCGGCACCATGATCGAGAAATCGGGTAGATATGATGCCACTTTGTTCGAGCGCATCGCGGCCTTCATCAGGTACAGCATCTTCTGCTCGTTGCTCCAGCCGGCGGGTAGGTGCGCGAACTCATCAGCCCATGCCGCGTCCGCTAGGAACCGCCCGAAGGACGCCTCAACCTCGTGATATTCAGCATGTCGGTTGATGTGGTCCGACATGAAATTCAGCATGAACTCGCCATTCTGTTCACGCAGGAAGCGGAACACCTCTTCGTTACGAATGTTCCATCCGGTCGGGTCAATGAAGGTGAACGTGAAACCGTCAGTCAGTTTGGCGGCGATCGCATTGAGGTTGTCTTCGAATGCACCTTCGAAAACGTGTATCTCGAACCGCCCTTTCGAAGCAGCGTACTCCCGAAGGCGCGCAACCGCTTCTGGACGCTGTTCGCAGAAACAGAAGCGAATTTTCAGTCCACCGACGCCGCGCTTTTCTAGATCAGCGCGAACAGCTTCCAAAGTGTTGATTGCCTGATCGAACGACGCATCTGAATACTTAGCGTCATCAGATATGCGCCAAGGTCCGGCAAAGGCATCTACGAAATTGAACGTAGGAGAATGGCCTTGCAGCGTCTTGTATGCCGCTGCTTGGAGGTATTTCGTCAGGAACTGGTGCTTAATGAATGATTGTTCGCGGTCGCGGTAAAGGTCTAAATCTGCTTCCATACGTGTCTCTCGCTATTGCAATTCGGCCATGATCGCCTTCGGCACGATTTGCCACGGGAACCCGTTCCATTCTTCGCCTTCGAGCAGACGACCGCCGGATTTCGGCCGCGCACCGCCCCACTGTTTGAAGAAGAAAGCAACTTCGTATCGCTCACAGGCAACGCGCAATTCGGTCGCCCACGCCGCTTCCATCGGACGAGCGCCGGGCCCACTTTCGCCGCCGACAATCGCCCAAGCAACACTTGTCAGATCGACCTCGCCAATCGGGCCTAGCAGCGGTTCGAATGAGATGAAGCGCGCATCCGAGTTGATCTGCCGAAGGTGTTCAATCCGCCCTTTGTGTGCGGCATCCTCGACGGACACGCCAAGCCAGATATGCGACGGCACTCGCCCACCGTTGTAGCGGCGGCGCACGTAGTTGCGCATCAGTGATGAGCGCTTGGTCAGGACTTGATAGACATGCCAGTCGGCGGCCTCCATCGCATCGAACACGTGGTCGATGAACTCACGCGGAATATCCTTGTGGAACAGGTCGCTCATCGAGTTGACGAAGATCATTCGCGGCTTCTTCCACTGTGCGAGCTGCCCAAGGCGTGACGGCCATAGGCGCAAGTCGAAACCTTGTTCGTATGGATGTCCTTGAATACCGCGCCAGCGTTCAGCGAACCTTTCTGCGTAGCAATGGTCGCAGCCGGGACCGACCTTCGTGCATCCCGTCACAGGATTCCATGTCGCATCCGTCCATTCGATTTCAGATTTCTGTGCCATCCTGCTCCACCTCTTTTTGTGGATAACTCTAATGGCATATACACAGATGAGGAACTCCTAAGTTTGTTGAACATCGATCTACGGAAACCCGCGATGCAAACTTTCAATCTTGGAAATGTTGTAAGTTGCGTCAGCGGCAGGTCGCTAGAGGTCAATTTGTAGAGGCGCCAGACCGGTTTGAGCCAAGATTGGCCAATCCCGGCGGGTTTCCCCGCCGGGCCTAAGGGGAAGACCCCATTCTCAGAACGGGATCTCGTCGTCGCGGTCAACCAGCTCGGGGTTTTCGTTCTCGGCCGACTTCGGGCGGCTCAGGAAGTCGACCTTCTCGGCGATGATCTCGCAGCCGTAGCGGTCGTTCCCCATGCTGTCGATCCACTTGGTGTAGTGGATGCGGCCATGGACGAGGACCTTCATGCCCTTTTCGCAATGCTCCGCGACCGTCTTGCCGAGACCGTTGAAGCAGGTGATGCGGTGCCATTCCGTGTCCATGACCCGGTAGCCGTTCTCGTCGCGCAGGACGCGACCTTCCGAGAGGCGGGGGCGGGAGGTGGCGAGGCTGAAGTTGGTGATGTTGGTGCCGCCTTGGGTGGTGCGGGTTTCGGGGGTCTGACCGATGTTGCCGGCGAGGATGACGATGTTCTGCATGATAAGCTCCTGTGTGTCCTGTCTTCGGGACCGTCCCTTCGACAAGACCCGGAAAAAGCCCGTCGGGCGACGCGTGCACGGTGGACAGCATGGACGCCGGAAACCCCCAGAGGACCGGGGTGGAGCGGGCAGCCCCAAAGGGGCAACTCGGCCCGGACTGACGCGGGGTTGCGCGCGAGAGCCCGAACGGGATTAGGGGATTGTCAGTCGAAGGGATGGCCCGGGAGACAGAGATGCGCGGGGAGCCCATGCCAGAACCCGTCACCCGGCCAATCGAGACCGCCTGACCCCAAGTTCAGCACCTGCCTGGCGGCAAAACGACGGTCACCAGCCTTTGCCACCCCTGCCCCAGCCTTCCGGGAGTTGCGGCGCCCTGCATCGACGGGCTATCGATACCGGGACATTCAGGACACGGACCGCACAAATGGCTGATTGCGATCTCGAGCCACTGTCGCTCGGCGAGCTGAAGAAAATGCAGAAGGACGTCGCCAAGGCGATTGCCACATTCGAGGATCGGCAGAAGGCGGAAGCCCGCGCCAAGGTAGAAGCTGTCGCCCGGGATCTGGGCTATTCACTGGCCGAACTCGTCGGGACAGATAGCAAGACCAAGCGCGCTCCAGTCGCACCAAAATACCAGCACCCTGAGAACCCGGCCGTCACCTGGTCTGGTCGCGGGCGTAAACCGCAGTGGTTCGTAGACGCGCTGGCTGCTGGCACAACGGCTGGTGATCTGGAAATTCGCTGAAAGATTACCAACCCTGTGGCTAAAGAGTCCGAGGCGGATCGGTGCCCGACCCAGTCATTCGGGCCTGGCGCCGCGTATGATAGGTGCGGCTTCACTTTGGCCGCCAATGTCGTGCCGCGGCCCACATCGAAAAACCTTCAGAGTTGCCGATATTTGCTGCAAACCGTCTCAATGCCGGCTCATAAAAATATCCAACACTTGTTTCGCTGAGTCACCTAATTGGAACAATAGAACTTCAGCCGCGTGTTTGCTCTGGCACAGGCCGTCTGCATGGCATCCCAATGCATCAGGAACTGCCGCAGGCGGTTCGGCCAACGCTCTTGGTTCAGGCCCTCCACAAGCGCTTGCCTGCGCGCCATCTTCGCTCCGACAATCCAGATTTCACGATCAAAGGACGGATTTCGACACGACGCGTGGAGCAGATCGTTGAGTTGAGCAGATGTGAGACCGTTAGGATTCCGAAAGATGCGGCTACGACCATGTAGCCTGACTTGATTAGCCTGTACGTCGGTTTCCCATCGATCGGGCGTCCAGACCGTGGATGGCTGTCCGCGCGAGATAAACCCGAGGCTTGCGAGTGCTTGCCGACCGACATCCTGTAGTCCGCCGACATGATATCCGGTGCCGCCCCGCCCCACATCGCCGACCTTTGCGTGAACAAACACGATCTTCCTGTTATCAGGATCAAAACCTATGAAGTCCGCGGCTTCACGGCTATCGTCATCACACAACCAGACCGGTATGGCTTCAATTTCGGCGGTAAGTTTGTCATCCGCGATCCCGTTGGCAGCGCGCTGGCCTTCGCATGTTACCGAAAAAAGCCCGAAAATGGATTGCCTGTACCAATGTGCACGATTTGCGGCGTATTGATCGTCGCCCTTCTCGGTCAGGACATCATCGAGCGTGGGCGATGCGTGGATATATTCGAGAACCGGTTTGACGCCACCGTCCTGAACCCACTGCATCTTCGGTTCGTAGAAATTGCCCTCCGAATACACGACGCTGTCACGCTGTGTGAGAATTCGGAAGGCCTGCCCTTTGTTAAGCCGCTGTATGAGCGTCAAGGCCTGACGCCTATCCTCTCCTTCCTGCGCTGGAGCAAGCTCATCCAGCCTTGGGCTGGTAACCCTGTATTTGCGGGTTTCCGAAACGAACTCGACGCTACACGGCACATCCTCGTCGCCGATCTGGATCGTGAATCCGCCTGTTGCGCCATCCACCTCGGCACATAGATCAAAGTAATCGATGTCCTCAAGGAGAACCCAGGCCGCACCACCGGCCTCGTCGTCGCGCATGTCGTCAAGCGATGGGTCAAGCAGGATCGAAACCGGCTGGGCTTCTTGGTCATCGATATCTTCGACCAAGGCAGCATATCGATTAAAGACATGGCTTCGTTCCCGATCGGCATCCGCCAGCTCGGCGGCAATTTCTGTAGTCCATGTAACATAGTCTGCAACCGAAACATGGCGCTCCGAAGCATCGCGCAGGCGCGAGCGATTAAAGCCAACATACCGGGCGGTCCCGTTTACAAAACCGGCGGCAGTTGCAGGAACGAGCGAAGGATCAAGCAAATCGGTAAAAGCATCTGCAAAAGAACGAGTCCGCAGAGCCATTGCCCGGATCGCATGTTGGGACATGTCGAGAGAGGAGAAGGACATGCGGGAAAGTCGGGACGGATTGTCGTCACTCTCGGGGAAGGCCTTTTCCATGACCGACCTGCCCGCTCGTTTGAGGCTTAGGCCGTCCATATCCACCACAAGGCCTTCTGTATCGTGCATGAAAACGAGTTCACCCTGTTGGACAGCAAGGAAAACCCCAAGCTTCCATTCAGAAAAGAACCGGTCGATCAGGTACGGCGAGTTTCGCCACGCATAGTAGGAAAAACCGATCGAACCATTCGGCATGCCTTCAATCGGCGTAATCTTAAACCGGTCCTTGTCCATGATTGCTTCTTCGATCACCGTGGCGAACACACGGATGTCGGGAAGCGGTGCGGCAGTTCTCAGAACAGCGGCGGTTCGGGGAAGCTGGATGTCGCCTGCGGCGAGTGGCTGTTCGAACTCGAAGCGCCCCCGAAATTCACCGCCAATATATTGATACTCGGCCATGTATTCGAGCAGGCGGTCCGGAAGCGTAACCTCGTTCGTGACGATATGCGCGGTGTTCCGCGCCGCATAATCCTCGTAGCCTTGGTATCTCTCCCAAGTAGTCCGAATACGCTCGGCATTGGCAGGAGTGGAAAGAATCCAACCTGCCTGGGGTATACCATCCTCACCCCGCGAATATCTGGTCGCACGTCCAATCTGCTGCACGAGTTGTCGTGCATTGCCCATGAGATCGAAGATGGCGACGGCAACGAATGACGGATCGTCAATCCCCTCCATGAGCTTGTTCTGGTGAATCCAGAACTTCGCGTCAGGGCGGGACCGAAGAGCGGACGCGACGCTGGTGAACATGTCCCGGTTCTGCTGCGTCTTCTTCGCGCGGTCATGGATCACGACAGCTTGCGTTTCGAAGACGCGGTTAATCTCGGTCTGTAAGAGCGTGAGGGTCTCAAGGTCATCACCGCGCACCATGACTTTTGGCGTTACGCCGTTCAAAAACCAGCGTTCGGCCTCCCGCAGGCGCTCGAGCAATTCCTTGTGCAGAATGCCGACAAACTGTGGGATTGCAGCTTCCCGCACAACTGGTCCGACGTCGCCTTCTGGCACGATGATATCGGCGGGACGGATAATACGCCCGTCAACTGCCTGCCTGTAAGGGAAGTTGAAGAGATAACGTCCGCGCACACGAAACGACTTGTAGTCGTTCCTGTAAGGCGTTGCGCTCAATAGAAGAGTCGGCAGATTGAATTCTCGAACGCCGCGTGACCACGAGATAGCAGGCTCGTAATGACCTTCATCGACGATCACGAGATCAAACTCGTCCCGGATATGCGCTAAAAGAGCTGCTGCAACTGCCGAACCGCCATCATCAGGATCTTGTGCCGTCTTGCGGATGTCGCCGAGCGCCTGATGCGTGCCGACGAGAATGGCGCGATCAGTGGCCTGATCGCCCAGATGCTGCACCACCATGCCGACATTCTTGGGCAAGAATTGTTCGACATACACGTTGTCAAGCGTGGTGCCGAACACGTCGGCCTCCGCGGTGAAGAGCGCCGAGCCGTTTGCCTCATACCCAAGGTGAGACCAGAAACGGTAACGGATGTCCGCCAGGAGTTGCTCAGTCAGCGCAGTGCGTGGCGTCAATACGAGAACACGGCGGACCTCCGGCAGACACCGCGCAAGGATCGCAATGATGCCAGACTTGCCTGTGCCGGTGGGTAGCTTTAGGAGCGCAGCTTCTGTGTGCTCGGGCCGCTCCGGTATCTGCTTGTCCCCGTGCAGATAGGCAACGACCGTGGCGATAGCTGCTTGCTGGTGCCCCCAGAGGTGTAGCGCATCGTCGACACCCTCCCAGAAGTTGTAGCTTCGAAGGTGCCGGAGGGTCCGCGAATAGGCTCTGTTATCGATTCCCTGTCCCGTAATCGACGTCCGCTCATCCGAAATTAGTTCTTTTAGATTCACTTTTTGTTTTCCTTGGCCGGATGGCAGTACGTCGATCGGCTTGCATACTTCGCCTTATAGTTGAAGCGTAACCACTTATTTTTTTGGCGGAAAGAGCTCTTACGAATATTCTAAGTCATTCAACTATCAAAGCATATGACATTGCAAAGGCCGCTTCGAACGCTGCATGCAGCACCGAAAGATAGAATTAATGTTCGGTCCGGCCCGGACATGTCGATATTCTTGGCGTTGTGGCAGTCGCGTTGCAACTGGCACCTCTACAGCTTCAGGCCATCTGGCGCTGCGCCATCGGCGGTCCACTGTTCCGAATATTTCACCGGCACCGTGCGAGAGCGCAACGACGCAGCAGAAGACGCTTCTGCGCCTCCGCGTGAGCCTGCCGGGGTAACCGTGGGCCTAAGCCCACGGGTCAATCTCAACCAGCACCTGAACCTCGTCGCCGTCGATTTCATCGGCGGGGACGGCGCCGAAGGATCCATCCCCTGCCTGGAAGACGACGATCGAGACCATGAGCGTGGCGGCGAGGGAGGCTGCGAAGGCGTGTGCATCTTTGCGGGACATCTGTTTGGCTCCTGTCTTGGAGGCGGGGGACCATCCCCCGCGCGACAGGACCTCGAAGGCCCGAATACTGGCTGACATCACCGGGTGCGTTCGGCTCGTCCGAATCCACCCGGCGGCACGGGCTTGCCCGTAGTCCGACCCCTCGCGGGTTGATCTCGAAGACAGAATTCGGGGCAAGGAAGGGAATGGCGAGCGGGGGATGGTCCCCCAACGTCAGGAGCGGATTGTCCCGCTGATGCTTCTAACGCAGCCAGCCTCCCGGCCACGCTCTTGGTTGAAGACTCCTTCTTTGGGGATGGATCCTTTGGTGCCCCGCGAACTCAAAGGACAAGGTTGTGATGGATGAGAGGCCCACGCTTGGGCGGGCCCCTCGGTTTCAGGTGGGATCAGGCGGCCAGTTCCGCTGCCCCTGCCCTTTCGCCCTCTTCATCGCCGACGATTTCGAGCCGCGCATTGCGGTATCCTTCCTTGGCGATCCAAAGCTCGGCCGCAGTGACGGACTCCGCCAGATACAGCAGCTCAGTGTTGCCGACGAAATCGAGAAGCACGCGCACCTGCCCGGGCTTCGGATCCTCGGCCACCTCGAAGACGAGGGCGCTGTCAGCGGAATGGCTGCGCATGATGGTGACGAGGATCACCCCGTCCGAGGAGAAATTGCCCTCATGCAGCGTGAACGACGCGGGAGCCGTCCATGTCGGGTAAGGTCGGGGTGGCTCCTTTTTCACAAGACGGCCAACGCCGTTCGAGCGCTCCCAGGCCGCCAGCTTCTTGGTGAAGCGTTCCGGCGGCTTGGGACTACCGTCGGTGTAGCGAATGAGCGCCCCAAGGGGCGCGGTGTCGATGATGGTTGTTGCAGACATGATTCCTCATTCCGAATGCGAGCATTCGCACTCATCTTATTGATATTGTTACTCTATTGGGTGATTGGGGGCGGAATCCCCGCCCCCCCGCTGGATCACGTTATTCCGCGGCCAGCATCGACGCACCTTGAGCAGGCAGGTCATCCGTCAGGAATGCGGGAAGGTCAGCTTCACTGACGCTGTCAGCCACTTCGACATCCACCCCCTGCCCTTCGGCACTGTCCTCATCGTCCAGCGCCACGAGATCGTTCCGGCGCAGCACCTCGGGCAACCAGCCGCTGCCCTTCAGCAATCGCTCGGCCTCACTGGCCATCTCGCCTTTCTTCAGGTGATCGAGAAGCTGGGCAGTCCCCTCCCCTTTCGCCTCGCGCACGGCCTCGAGGATACGGGCCTTGGGCACGCGGTTGAGATAGGTGTCGACGGTCGGCTCCCAGCCCGCCTCGACCATGTCGAGATCTGTGGCACGCGCCACGAGATCGGAATGCGCCATCCGCCGGGTCAGACCGCCAGCGGAGATGCCTGCACCGTATGGGTTCACCTTCTCATGCAGCGCGTTGACGCCGAAGCTGAGGCAATGCGCCAGCAAGGCCAACCGACTGCCCTGATCGAGGACCGTCAGATAGTCCCAGAGCGCTGCATCATCGCCAAGCGGCAGATCGGCTTCCCATTCCGCATGACGCTCGTCGACCAGCTTCGCCACCACGCTGTCCTTCAGATCGGGCGCCTGCGCCGACATGTAGACCTGACGCACTGAGGCTTCGAGACAGCTGCCCGAAGCTGAGGAGGTGCGGAAGGTGTCCGTCACCAGCTTCAGCAGCAGCAGCGTCAACGCCACATCCGGCGAGCGCCCGATCGCTTCACGCAGAGCCAGCGTCCGGTGGGCCGTCAACTCCATGACCAACCGCTCGGGCAGCGGCTTCAACGCCCCGTCGTCCTCATCCTCCGGCAAGTCAGCTCCGATCGGCTGGCCACCCGACATGATGACGGTTCCGCCATGAGCGGCACTGCCATGGCCATCGGCGAGACCACGATCATCCCCCTGCCCCGCTACCGCAGGATCAGTACCATCCTGGACCGCGGTCTCCTCAACAGGCTCATCCTCTGGGCGCACATAGCCGCGATAGACGGCCAGCGCGCCGTAGCGGTCGAGCGTGACGAACGCCCCTGCCCGCCCGATCTCCTCCGCGTCGAAGATCAACGGCCGGGTCTCGATCTTTTCCATCTCCGTTTCCAATACGCCAAGCCGCGTGTCGATCTCGTCGGGGATGTCATCCTGATCCGCGTATTCCTCCTCGAGCGCTCGGTACTCGGCGAGCAGCTTGGCATGAGCTGCACCTTCGTCATCCGTCATCGGTGCCGGATCACCAGACAGAGACCGCAGCCCGTGGCTGTAGCCGTAGGGCAGGTCAAGCGCGACCTCGATCCACTTCCAGCCCTCAACCGCAACCGTCTCAGCCTCGGCCTGGAGTTTTTCCGTCACCAGCCGATCGAGCAGGGCAGGGTCCTCGAGCCAGCCACCGTCATCGCCCTGAAAGAGGTCATGCAGCATCGTGCCGCCCGCCGCTTCGTAGGCCTCAACACCCACAAAGATCGCGCGCCGGTCGGACGCCCGGACCGAGGTCTCGGTCAGCATGCGCCGGATTTGGAATGGCTCCTTGTTCCAGGATGAATGGATCACATCCCAGACCTGAACCTGACGCGCGTGATCGGGGTTCACGGTGAAGGCCATGAGCTGCTCCAGCGTCATGCCATCCTCGGCATAGACCTCAAGCAGGGCAGGGGCGACGGAGGCGAGTTTCAAGCGCTGCTTCACGATCTGCGGCGTCACGAAGAAGGCGGCAGCAATCTCTGCGTCGCTCTGACCCTTGTCCCGCAGCGCCACAAACGCACGGAACTGGTCGAGCGGGTGCAGGGCGACGCGCTGCATGTTTTCTGCAAGGGAATCGTCCTCGGCCAGGATGTCGGACGCAGCATCCCGCACGATGCAAGGAATGGGCGTGGTCTTCGCCAAACGCTTTTGCTTCACCAGCAGGGACAACGCTTGGAACCGGCGGCCACCGGCCGGGATCTCGAACTTGCCGGTCTCGGTGCCATCCTCAGCCAACACGGGCCGCACGCTCAGGCTCTGCAAGAGGCCGCGGCGGCCAATGTCTTCGGCGAGTTCCTCGACAGACACGCCAGCCTTGATGCGCCGCACGTTGGACTGGCTCAGCACCAGCTTGTCGAAAGGGATATCCCGTGAAGGGGACAGGGTGATTTTCTGGACAGCTTTGGTCATCAGATATTCTCCACGACGGGCGCCGGAAGCCACTCTCCCGATCTCACTTCCCGTCACCCTCAAACCAACACTCCTTTCCCTCTCGATGACCTTATGGTTGGAACTATCCGGGAAAATTTGCCGGAGGATCGAAGACTACGCTCAATTACAAACTGGTTGAGTGAGCGTGATAAGACCATCACGTCCCTTGCCTCATCATAGCGTCGAGGTAGGCGTTGTTGTTTTTCACCTGTCCTGTGCTGGCTCTTAAAATTAATTCGTCGAGTGCAATAAGGAGCTGCCCTGGACCTCGTTCTCTAAGGTGTTTCATGATCCTGCCCTGTTCTATTCTTAGCAATCTTCCGACATCGGCCAATATTTCGAGAACTGATTGATGATCTCTTGGTTCATGCGGGAAGAAGTCCGATACGTTTTTCAGGTCCGTCCATGCCATAATTGTTGGATCTCGGCGTTCCTGAAAACCAGAGGTGCAGTGTGCATCTGCTCTATCTTTTTTTATATTCAATCTTGTGGGTTCTACGTGCCGGACATTTTGTCCGTCGTCGCCGGACATTTGGTCGGGCATTGTTTCCTGAGCGTCATGGTTTCCGGCCGGAAACTCTCTGATGGTCGCTCCGACCAACTCTGCCAGCCTCTTGATAAGCTCTATGATTTCGTCGGCTTTGAGAGTTGCACGGCGTAGGATGTTTCGTACGTTCTGGAGAAATGAGACAGTCTCAACATCCTTTGCTTGGCGCAAAGCCTCGACACGAAGAGCCAGTGCCTCCGCCTTGAGTGACCGTAGCTTTTCCTGATCGCCCACAAGCTGTTCTGCGTGTTCGGTGAGCTCTCTTTCCCGATCATACATTGGCTGCAGATCGAAGCCAAAGGCATCTCTGATCAATCCACCGTAGCGAAGAGGGAACCGTTTGCGGGTTGCGCTATCCCTGCGCTGGATCAGCCCGGCATCCACGAGGTGTCCGATACACCGTCGAATCGTTCTCTCGTTCAGGCCGTTCGTTCTCTCAGACAATGATGCGTTTGAGGGAAAGACGATAGTCATTGGAGCTGTTTGTCCGGCCTTCTTCGGCATGAAGCTGATCAAGGCCTGCAGTGTTACCAGGTCATTTGGTGTCAGACCGAGTTCTTTGCGAAGCGCTCGGATCGGCTCGATTACCCTGTACGGGTTCGTACCGGGTACAGACGATCGTTCCGCCAAGGCGGGTGTGTGAGAAAATACCTGTCTCATGATGATTTCGGCTGAAAAAGCTTCCCCGTTCACCGCGAACGGTGTTGAAAACGATTCGGCTTCGGGGTATCAATCAGGTGTCTAAGCTAATCGAGGCCCTTCGGAAGCACTGCTTTCGGGGGGTCTTTCCTTTTCTGGCCTGTCCTCCTTTCTGCTCAGTTTTTGTTATCGTCTATGTCAGGACCATCAAGATCCTGATCCCTGCCGGAGACTGGGTTACCTATGGGTTCCATTTTCTCTGGGGTAATGATCTGCCCTGGACCAGCGGCCTTCGCGTTCGCCAACGCTAGAAGAGCGGCCTCTGGATTCTCAGAGATCCACTTATGAAGCCCGTCATCTCCGTTCTTGACGGTGATGATCACGTTTCTTTTGGTGACCTTCACCATCCCGAGTTTTGTCTTGATCGCCGATGGGGCAGGGGGCTTGTGCTGTTTCAGGAGCCCTTCGAAGATCGCAAAGCGTTCGTCGGAGGTCTTGCCTGAACCTCTGGATTCCATGAGAGCATCATGGAATTCTCGGTTTCCGGCCGGAAACCCTTCACCTCCAGAGAAGCTAAGGCTCTCATAAGACTTTGCGGCAGCATACCAACGATCCCGTCCAACCCCGTGTGCCGCCCCGATCTTTTGGATGAGTTCAGTCGGAATACAGGAAGTGACTTGTTTCATGCGAGCAAGTCCCGTGAGCTTGTCACCGGCTTTCCTGGCTTTCTGATCGATGTTGAGGGCGTCACAGACCAGTCCCTCATCCTTGCCGGACTCTATGAGAGAACGTGCAAACAGGGCTTTCTCGATCCAGCTGAGGTCTTTTCGGAAGCTGTTCTCTTGGCCTTGTGCAAGAATCGCTTGATCCTCATCCAAGCCTCTGATGAGAGCCTTTGCGGGCTTGCCAATAAGTCGAAGGGCCGCTAATCGCCTGCGCCCATAGATGATCCTGTACCGCCCCCCTTCGGGGCTCAGAAGTATCGGGATAAGCTGTCCCTGCTTGTCAATGCTTTCAGCCAGTTCCCTGATGTCATCTTCGTCATCCAGGGCCAGACGATCCTGGAACTCGGAATCATCAATAAGGTCGGTACTGATTTCTTGAATTGAAGATTGTGCCGCATCCTGAAGAGAACGGGCCATTCCCGAAAGGGCAGGGGCTCGTGACTGGGTTCGAGTCGGAGAAATCGACGAGCTCTGCTGCTTTTCTTCATCCTCGGGAATGTCGAATGTGACTTTGCGGGCCATTACTTGCGCCCCCATGCCGTTTTGATGAGCCCTTCGACCTCCGCCACAACCCCGTTGATGGACTCGATAGCCCGATCGTACGTCTGGCGATGAAAATCCGTTCTGGCGATCTCGAACAGTGTCTGTTGCGTGAGCCCAGCGTCAGAGACTGCGGAGGATTTCAGGAAAGGCTGAGTAAGAACGTCATCCGTGAACATGGTCCGCAGGAATGCCGCCATCTGGGTTTGGGGGCCGTCATTGGGCTCGAAACGAGTGATTAGAAATCTCATGAAGTCCCAGTCGGGCGATGCGCCCACATCAGCAATTGTTGCCATGAGGCTGGATGTGAGCTGCAGGAATTGGGCCATCGAGGCGACGTCAAGCATGCTTGGAATGACAGTGACGACTAGGGATGTCGACGCTACCAAAGCCGATAGTGTGGTAAACCCGAGTTGCGGTGGGCAGTCGATGACGACAATGTCGTAGTCTGTCTCGACTTCATTAATGCAAAGGGCAAGCCGCTGATAGAACGGCGGCCTGATATTGTTTCGAAGGGCGTGTGCGGTTTCGGTCTCGAACTCAGAGAGCAGCAAGCCGGCCGCGGCTAGATCGAGGTTGTGGAAATACGTTTTGCGCACAACGTCTCTAAAGGGGATAGGGTCCTCGTACCGAAGGGCATCGTACACCGTTCCGGCCTCAGGGAAGTCGATTTCCGGCCGGAAACCGAACATGGTGGTCATTGAGGCTTGTGGGTCGAGATCAATTGCCAGAACCCGATAACCATCAAGGGCAAGCTTTTGGGCCAGATGGATCGCTGTTGTCGTCTTCCCTGCGCCCCCTTTGAAGTTGGCGATCGAAATGATCTGGATATGCTCCCCATCCCGACGACGAGGAACGATATGCTGGAACTTGGTGCTTGACCGGGCTATTTCGTGGCGCGCTATATCGATTTGCTCTGCAGTGTAGAACCTGCGGCCGCGGGCGTCTGTCTCGATTTCACCGAGATCGAGCTTGTCCTCGAAAAACATCTTCCGCAAAAAATCTTGGCTTACGCCGAGGATCTGGGCAACTTCCGTGGATGAGAAGCGTCTGAGAGCCTTTCGTTCATCAGGTAGAAACGACTTGCGCATATTCACATCAAGCGATTTGCTTAGACGTGTCGCCATCGTCTGGATCTTTTGATCCATTCTGATCCGCTGCTCGTTCATGCCCGTCCCGCCGCCCGTCTTCCGGGTCTATCTTGAGAAGGAACGCAAAACCGCCGGAAACTGATGGTTAGCGTTCTTCCGCAAAAATGTCAGGAAAGCGTTTGACAGGCAAGGATTTTTTCAGAAGGTGGGCCGGTATCCGGTGAAATCATTTATTTACAATGACTTATCTTATTTCGCGGATCCAGCGCGTCAAGTGCTTGTGTCGCTGCCATCACTTAAACGCAAGATGTACCCGATTCACATAGGCGGTTTTGCTTCCAAAGAACGAATCTGAGTCTCTTAAATCATTCCCAGTCTCTCAGCCCGCTCCAGCAACATCTTCACAGAAGACGGCTGCCAGCTTGTCCGCCCGCGGGGCGTGCGCTCGCGCATCGCTTCCAGCCGGGTGCAGATCGCCTGGAGCGTAATGCCGGGATCCGCGCCCTTGATGCCGGCGACGATGGCGGGCAGACGGTCGTCGGTTTCGCGGCGCCCGGCGCGGGCCAGCACCTCGGCTGGCAGGAAGCCGTCGCGGACATAGGCATTCACAGCGCGCAAGAGACGGCTTTGGGTCCAGCGACGCGCCTCGGGCAAGGGGCCGTTGATGATGCGCACCACGTCTTCCCAGGCCAAGTCGGGTCGCAACCGGCGCACATGGGGCACCCAATCTTGTGCCGTCTCGTTCAGACGCTCCATGTAGCCGTCTTGCCGCGCGAGCCGCACCTTGCGTAGCGCCGCTGGATCGCGGGCGCGTAGGCCCGGGTTCCCGCCGACCCGGCCCTTAGTACGGGCACTCGCCAGCCCCGCCTTGGTACGTTCGCGGATAAGCGCCCGCTCGAACTCGGCCGCGGCGCCCAACACCTGCAGCGTGAACTTGCCTTGCGGGGATCCGGTGTCGATCGGGTCTTGGATCGAGCGAAAGAACGCGCCCTTGGCCTCCAGCCGCTCGATCACCTCCAGCAGATGCGACAGGGATCGCGCAAGGCGGTCGATCCGCACGACCACCAGCGTGTCGCCCTTGCCGATGCGCTCCAACACCCGCGCCAGCACCGGCCGCGCACGATTGCCGCCCGAGGCCTGTTCTTCATGGATCTCGGCGCAGCCCGCGGATTTCAGGGCCTGCGACTGGGGCAGGGGGGTTTGATCCTCTGTGGATACGCGCGCATAGCCTATCAATGGCATCAAAACAGGCCTTTTGCAGTTTTATGTATCGCTAGTAAACGACCGTTTGTAAACCGATGCAAGGGTGCTCTCTGTGGCCCTGCTCAACGGAAAGCCCTTGGTTTCCATGGGCTGGGCGCGATCGGAGGGTTCTGGCAGACCGTGCCGCGCGCGTGCTATATAAGGAGCGTGGGTGCACTCCAACAAAACCCTTGGGTAAAATGCAAAATGGCAGTATTTTGCACATATGAACCCTCCGCAACCAGCCTCACATGAGAAATCTGATGCTCTCTTCTTCGACGCTGAAGAGGTCGAACAGTCGTCCGAGGATGTCGCGTTTAGTTCCTGATTTCAATTGAAGCAGTAAGCTGAATACTGAAGTGCTGGAATTTCACCTTAGCGCTTCACCAACACGTCAAGATTCCTGAGCTTCACAGCCCTGCAGCTTTTGTCAGGTTCACCCGAAACCTGTCGCGCCTGCGCTGGTAGCGCCGGGTCATCTCGGCCGACGTATGCCCAAGTTGCTTTTGAACATAGCGCTCATCAACTTCTGCCGACGAGGCGAGCCCGGCGCGTAGGGAATGGCCGGAGAACATTGCCAGCCGTTTTGCCTCTGGCAGATCAGATCTGACGCCACTCTTCAGAACGGTCGCCTTGATCAGCCGGGCGACGTGCTTATCGGAGAGGCGGGTCTCGAGGGCACGTTTGCCGTCCCGTGAGGTGCGCACGAAGACCGGCCCGAAGTCGATCTTGGCAAAGTGTAGCCATTGCTCCACAGCGTGGACGGGACAGGTCCGGTCGCTTGAGCCACGCCCGACCTCGACCTCGCGCCAGCCGGTCTTGGCATTGAGGGTGAGCAGGGCGCCGCCGTCAAAGACCTCGACCCAGCCGCCGGAGTCCGGTGTATCGTCCTTGTGCACATCGAGGCAGACCACCTCCGAACGGCGCAGGCCACCTGCATAGCCCAAGAGCAAGATCGCCCGGTCTCGGAGCCCGCGGAGATCGTAGGGAAGGGTAGCCACCATGGCCTGGATGTCCTCAGGCAGGATTGCTTCTTTCTGAACCGGTGGGCGCGCATGCTTGCGCTTGATCCCGGCCAGGACGGTGGCGATGTGGCGGTCCTTGCGATCAAGAGTGAACCCGCGCTGCCTGTAGTTCCAAGCGAGGCCGGAGAGACGGCGCTCGATCGTGGAGACCGAAAGTGCGGGTGCCTTCCCGGCTGGTGCGGCCAAATCGGCCACATAGAGCCCGACCATCTCGGGCGAGGGGGGCAGGGGATCTGTCCCTTTCAACCGGCACCAGCGGGTGAAGTGTTTCCAGTCAGCGGCGTAGGCCTTGTTGGTATTCTCGGCTGTCGAAGCCTCAGCGTAATCGCGGGCGGTGTCGACCAGCCGATCGAGGGTGCCGGAACCGGCGATATGTGCGGGTAGGGCGATTAAGGTTCCGTCCCGAGAAGTTCTCTCGTCGCGCTCGCCACTGTTCGGCGCGGTATCGGGTGCTGAGCTCGAAATCTCAGCTTCGGACCCACCCGAACCCTCGATTTTGGTGCCGTTTGTCGGTCTGTCGGAGTTCTTGAGACTGCGTTCCATGTGTTTTCAATAGCTTGCCTGTGTCGCATTTCTGAAACCGATTCAAGGTATGTGAGACTGGACGCCGATTTGAATCACCATTGGTGAGACTATCCGGCATCCATGCACTGAGTAAGTTATGTCCGATAATTTTCCAGCTGACAAGGATTGGGAAGAGGCGGAGTTTCGCGCCCGGGTCCTGGCGGAACTGCCTGCGCAGCTCACTCAGGGCAATGTCGACTGGGCGATGCGCCAGTTGAATGTCAGCCGATCCACGCTCTTTCGTCTGGTGAAGCAGTTCCGTGAGGATGGGCGGACCAGTGCACTGCTACGGGATACCCGGGGTCCCAAACCTGGCATGCAGCCGCTGGACCCGGCGGTGGAAGCGATCGTGTCCCGCCATTTCAAGGGGCTTTATGCCACCCGCCGCAAACCTACCAGGACGCGATTCTGGCGGGAGGTCGCCGCCGATTGTCGGGCTCAAGGGCTGGCACCGCCCTCGATCCGTCGTCTGGGACGCTGGCTGGAGCAACATGACCAAGCTAAGCTGATGGCCCGGCGAGAGGGCAAGGACAAGGCCGAGCGGCGCTATCTGGCCACGCCTGGGATGCTGGTCGCCAACGATCCGCTGGATATCGTCCAGATCGACCACACCAAGGCTGACGTGACAGTGGTAGATCCAGTGACACGACGGCCGCTCGGTCGGCCTACGCTGACGGTCGCGATCGACGTGAATACCCGCATGGTTCTGGGGTTTTACCTGTCGCTGGATCCGCCATCGCTACTGGCCGTCGCACTGTGTCTGACCCATGCGGTTATGGACAAATCGCATTGGCTCACCGCGCGTGGAATCAGCACGGATTGGCCAACGCGGGGCATCCCGAACGCGATTTATGTGGACAATGGCGCCGAGTTCCATGCCCGGGCTTTTCAGCTTGCCTGTTCCGAATACCAGATCGACCTGCAGTACCGCCCGCCCGGCACGCCGCGCTACGGTGGGCATATCGAGCGGCTGATCGGCACCATGATGGGTACGGTGCACCTGCTGCCGGGGTCGCATTTCTCAAACATCTTCGAGCGCGGCGATCTCGATGCCGAGGCCGAGGCGGTCATGACGCTCGATGAGTTAGAGACCTGGTTGGCCCTCGAAATCACCGGCTCGTACCACGTGCGGGTCCACTCTGCGCTGGAAACCACACCTGCGGCGGCTTGGGCGGCGCGGGTGGATGAGGCGAGGGTCCGCATGCCGGCCGATCTGCGCCAGTTCCTGGTCGATTTCCTGCCCTCGGAACAACGTGTGCTGCAGCGCGACGGCCTGCATCTCTTCCACATCCGCTATTGGGCGGACGAGTTGCGCTGGCTGATGGGCCGGGAAAGCCGCAAATACACGCTCAAATACGACCCGCGTGATCTTTCGCGCATCTTCGTGCTGACAGAGAACGGGATCATCGAAGCGAGACCGGCGGATCTGACACGGCCTGCGGTCACGCTCTGGGAGCACCGCGCGGCGCGACGCGCTTTGCGCGAGGCCGGGCGACGGTCGGTAGATGAGGAACTGATTTTCAGGACGATAGAGGTGCAGCGCAACCTCGTCGACAGCGCCGAGCGGCAGACTAAGACGATGCGGCGCCATCAGGCTCGGCGGTCGCATCTCGCCCCTCTGCCGATGATCGATGTGACACCGGATATCGCCGCGCGAGATGCCCTGCCTGCGCCAGAAGGGGAGGGGAGCCCGTTCCTCAGCCACCCCGGCTTCAAGGTCGAGGAATGGTACGACGATGACTGAGTTCCCGCATCTCTATCCCGGAGCCAGCAAGATCGCCGCGCTCAGTGCCGAGGAGCGCATTCGCCGGATCCGCGCCGACCGCTGGATCTCCTATCCCAGGGCCGAGGCCGCCTTGGAGAAGCTGGAAACGCTGATGTCCTTTCCCGAGCGCGCCCGCATGCCGAACCTGCTCATTGTCGGTGACAGCGGCATGGGCAAGACCATGATCATCGAAAAGTTCACCCGCGATCACGCATCGAGCTTCGACGAGGCCAGCGGACGGCTGCATATTCCGGTCGTCGCGGTGCAAATGGTCTCGGGGCCGGACGAGAGTCGCTTCTACCGCCGGATCCTGGCGGCGATCGGAGCCCCCGAGCCGCCACGGGCGACGCTGTCTGTACTTGAAAGCCTGGCCTTGCGCCTGCTCGCCGAACTGCGCCCGGGGATGCTGGTCATCGACGAGATCCACAGCCTGCAGGCGGGGACGATCCGCGAACAGGCGCGATTCCTGAACATGCTGCGCTTTCTGGGCAACGAGCTGCGCATCCCGTTGGTTTGCGTCGGCACCGCACATGCCCGCAACGCGCTGCGCACCGATGATCAGCTGGTGCGCCGCTTCGAGGCCTTCGCATTGCCGCCCTGGCGGGAGGGCGAGGATCTGAACGGGCTGATGAGCACTCTCACGCGCACACTGCCGCTTCGGCGCCAAAGCGAGATCGACGGACACGCGCTCGCGCGGATCATTAAGGTGACCGGCGGCATCACCTCGGGCATCTTTTCGATCCTCTCGCAGCTGGCGATCGCCGCCATCGAAAGCGGCGAGGAACGCATCCTCTCGCGCGATATTCTGGGCGGCGACCGATTGCAGGCGGTCCTGGGAGAGCCGGTGTGACGGGGCGCGGGCGCCTGCCGGTTGTCTACGCCCCCGACACCGACGAACGGCTGTCTTCCTGGGCCGCGCGCATGGCCCCGTTCTACGCCATGACGGTTTCGGAATTCGTCGCAGCGCTTGGCCTGCAGGGGCAGGACGTGTTCGACCTGGAATGGCGGCTTTCGGAAGGGCAGGGGGCCCTGATCGCGGCCCGCACCGGCCTTTCGCCTGAGACCGTGCAGGCCATGACCTTCCGGAAGTTGGGCTCTGCGGCGCGCATGATGATCGCGCGGAAGAACCGGTTTCCGTGCCCGCACTGTCCCGAAGAACTGCATCGCAAATCCGCCGCGCTGCCGTGGCGATTTCGCTGCCCGGTGCATGCTGTGGAGTTTCGGGACGCCACCGGTGAGACCCTGTCCGACCGGTTCGGAACGGATCGCTTCAAGAAACTGGAAGGGTATGCCGAGGCCGGTGCCGCTCATCTCGACGCCTGGGCGCGCGACGCGGGGCAGGGGGACCTGGGGGTGCGTGAAGTGCTCCAGGTTCTGACGGAACGGCATCGCCGCGCCTCGCCGCTGAACGTAAACGAGCAGCCACGAATGTCTCTGAAGGACCGGCGGGACTATCATGATTTTCTCGCCATGCCGATCCTCCGGCAGGCGCTGACCGTCGTCGTCCCCGAATATGATCAGGTGGCGCCGGTGCTGGCCAAGCCGGTGCGTCCCGGTCTGCATAGCCTGGCGCAGGGCTCTCTGTTGCAGGGTTTCGCGCTGACGGTCGGCATCGGGCGGATCATCGAGGACCCGGTCAAATGGGCTATCGTAGTGCTTATGGCTAGTGACGCGGAAGGGCAGGGGCGAGTCCGGGCGGCGCTTGAGACATGGCCTCTCTCGTTGAGGCGACGCATCTCGGCGCGGTTCTGGCGCGCTGAGCGCGACGAGAGAGCACGCCAGACTGCCGAAAAAGCCGCGCGACAGCGCCAGTCTCACAAATACCGCACCATCCAGTCTCATAAATACCGGTACAGAATCTCATGAACCCCGGCTCGTTTTTCAGGGAAGTGCTTGAATCTCATGAATTCCGGCTATCCGACAGCGATTTCTGGCGGTTTTCTGACATGGTGCCGTGCGTATCCTCTTATGTCCGATAATGCAAACTTATCGGACATTATGGCAAAAGATAGAGTGAGGCGTTTTCTGTGCTATTTTCTGGAGAAAAGCGCCGCGATGGTTTAGGCTTCAGTCATGACATTTGCCCGACCGGAACACTCCATCGACACAGACACTCTACCCCGGATGCCCGCCTGGGTCACCTCGGCACGGGTTGAAACCCTTGAAGATGTGGCGTTTTTGTCGGGCGCTGCGTTGAACCACTTGCATGTTGTGCTGGGATGCGCGGAGGTGCCCCAAGCCTTGTTGCGGGAGCGGCTCGCGCTGTGCGCAGCTGAGGCTTGTGTTGCGTTTTCTGGCCGACGGGAGCGGGCAGGGGAACTGCGCGATGCAGCGCACCTTCTGCGTCCCGGCGATCTACCCGGACCGGCAGGTGAAACCTATCTGATCTGGCGGCGCGCGGTGGAGCGGCCGGTGGCGGTCAAGGCTCTGGGCCGAGCCTTGTCGGCCTTCGAGCCGGGCCAGATCGCGACGTGGCTCGATGCGGGGGTGGGGGCGCCGGTCAAACGAGCAGCACTGGTGCTGGAAGCTGTTCTGCGCGAGGCGCCACGTGCTGACGAAGCTGCGCTGATCCTCGCGGATGCTGCACTCGCCCAGGCGCTTGGTTGGGATCATGTCGTGCCGCTGCTGGCGGCTGGCCTGAAACGTGCCGACCTGCGCAAGCAAGGCGACGAATTGAAGCTCGCCTGTCATCGGGCGCTCGTGTCATCGGCGGCCGAGGCCGTGCGTCTCTCCACCAACCTCGCGCGTCGGGCGGCGCATCTGAAGGCGGTCGCACCAAAGCTTCGGGCCAAGGGGGCGGCCGACGCCGTCGAGATATTCCTGAAACAGGACGCGGTCGCTCCCTCAGTCTTGCCTTTGCCGGACCGCGCGGCGCGGCGGCTCTGCGACCGGCTGGTCGATCTCGGCGCTGTGCGCGAACTGACTGGCCGCGACACCTTCCGGCTCTACGGGGTGTAACGATGGCCAAGGATCGCTCCGAGCCTGAATTTGACCGCGAGTTGTCCGACCTGCCGCCGGAGCTGCGCTGGCGCGAATGGATGCGGCGGATCGAGGCGGTACTGTTTGCCTCTGCCTCGCCTGTACCGCGCGAGGATCTGGCGCGCATAGTGGGGCAGGCGACCTCGGTTGATCTGCTGATCGAGGATCTTGCCGCCGATCTAGAAGGGCGGGCGTTCGAGATTGCCATGGTCGCAGGGGGGTGGGTGTTCCGGACGCGGTCTGTTTACGCGCCTGCGATCCGCTCCGCAGCGGATGTCGGGGACCAGTTGCTGGACCTGAACGAGTTCGACGTCGCGATTTTGGCGGCCATCGCCTACCATCAGCCAATCACGCGCGATGGGCTGAAGGACATCTTCGGCAAGGAGATCGGTCGGGACCTGATCGGGCGGCTCCATGCACACGGTCTGATTGGAACTGGGCCGCGCGCGCCGCGTCGTGGTGCCCCCTATACCTTCGTGACCACAGACGCGTTCCTCGCGGCCTTCGGGTTGGAGAGCTTGCGGGACCTGCCAGATCCTGAACAGCTGAATGATGCCGGGCTGGCCGCGAGCGCCTGAAACTCACCGGGAATTTTTACAGCGCTTGCCGCTGCTGATCGAGCCGCGCGGCCGCCTGAACGAGATCCGCCAAATTCGGGCCAGCGGTGTTAGAGCAAGGCCCAGCTTTGGGCCGAGGCAGGACGGCATCGCTGAAAGATGTGACCAGTCCGCCCCAAGCTGGCGCAACCTGAGCGACGCGTTTCCAATAAATGATCGCGGAACTTCTTCGCGTTCCGAACGGCGTCGATTGCCCGTCCGTCAATTGCCGAAACAGCTGATAGCGATCCCGATGAGAGAGGCGCGCGATGGACATTGGCCGTCGACTAAATTGAAAGCAGGCTGATCCAAGAAGGTCCGGGAGTGATCGCCCCTCTGCCATTCGATGCCCTGATGCCTGCAGACGAAGCAGATCGTCGATCAGACGCTCAAGACGCCGAACCCCATTGGTGGCAGGACGGGTGCGTTTGCAGAGGGCCGCGCCGCACCAGGCGCAGTTCTGATGCGGCACAAGACGCTTCTGGCTGAACGGAGCCAATCCTTGTCCGCAGGATGGGCACCTGTCCCGAAGTCGGCAGCCGTGGCGAAAGCAAGAAACGCGTGTCGCGAGGCGCCAGTCTCGGCGAAAATAGGGCGTTTCGTCTTCCGCCAGACAGGCCGGGCAGAATTGCAGCCAGGTCGCCTGCGTCTTTGGTGCGCAACTCTGCTGAGGCGATGCCCGCAGGGGCAAACGCAGCACGGCCAAAGGGTCGGGAGCATTAGTCAGAGCCGTTATGTCTTCCAGAGGTATGTGGGTATGCTCTTCCAAAAGCTGCAGGATGCGACCGGGCAATGTCCGATCAAGCCGCGCCGACCAGTTCTCACCCGGCGCTTCGAGAAGCGCACCAAAATAGTGCGGAGGTATGCCGTTTGCGTAAGCGAGGCGGTGCAGCCAACTCGACAGAAGTTCACCTGGTGCGGGCATAATGCTCATGGGCCAACGGTTTCCCGCCGCACTTTCATATCGCTCTGCAGGTGTGACGGAGATCCCGGTCGGCCCAAACCTCATGTCATCTCGTGACGCAAAGCCGAATTGCGGCGCCTCGAGAGAGGCACATAGGGGTAGATTCCGGTAGGGGGCAGGATCGTATCACAAGGCCCTGACACCCCTTTCTCTCCTCCATTTTGAACTCTGTGCCGCCTTTGTGGTGGCGATGATCGCGGTGCGTCCGTTTGGGAGCCGTGACGGTGGCAAGAAATAGGGCTGATTACTTCACAAGCTGGCCCCGGTTTGCCGCCGCCACCGGTATTCGCCAGTGAGCAGGATGTGTGCCCAGCCGAGCGGCGAGATATGCGCCAGTAAATTGGGCGCACAATTCAACCCGGCCCGCTGACGCGCGGCGACGGCCTGACCGAGATGCTTGGTGTTCCAGTAGATGATGATGGCAGCGAGCAGGTTGAGGCCGGCCATGCGGTAGTGCTGCCCCTCGGCGGTGCGATCCCGGATTTCACCCTGTCGCCCGATGCGCAGGGCGTTTTTCAGGGCGTGATGGGCCTCGCCCTTGTTCAAGCCGATCTGGGCCCGGCGCTGCATGTCGGCGTCGAGTAGCCACTCGATGATGAAGAGGGTGCGTTCGATGCGGCCGATTTCGCGGAGCGCCACGGCCAGCTCGTGCTGGCGCGGATAGGCGGCGAACTTTTTGAGCAACTGACTGGGCGGCAGGACGCCCGTCGCCATGGTGGCCACGGCACGCAGGACGCCAGGCCAGTTCTGGACGATGACGCCTTCGCGGATCTTGCTGCCGATCAAGCCGCGCAACTCGTTCGGCGCGGTGGCGGGATCGAAGAGATAGAGCCGCGTTGACGGCAGATCCCGGATGCGCGGAATGAACCGGTAGGACAGCAGCGCGGTCACGGCAAAGACCTGGTCTGTAAAGCCACCGGTGTCGGCATACTGCTCCGAGATCTTTTGTCCGGCCTCGTTCATCAGCAGCCCGTCCAGAATGTAGGGCGCCTCGCTCACGGTGGCCGGAATGTTCTGGGTGGCAAAGGGGCCGAACTGGTCGGAGACATGGGTATAGGCCTTGAGGCCTGGCTCGGAGCCGTATTTCGCGTTGATGAGGTTCATGGCTTCGCCCTGCCGGGCGGCGGGGAAGAATTGCCCGTCACTGGACGCGGTGACGCCCCCGCCCCAGAATTGGGCCATGGGCAGCCGGGCCTGTGCCTCAATTACCAAGGCGAGGGCCTGGTTGATGGCATCGCTCTCCATATGCCATCGCGACAAGCGGGAGAGTTGGAAGTAGTCATGTGTGCTGGTCGCTTCGGCCATCTTGCTGAGCCCAAGATTCAAACCTTCAGCCAACAGCACGGTCAGCATCCCGATCTGGTCTTTGCAGGGCGCGCCGGTCTGCAGATGTGTGAAGGCTTCCGTGAAGCCAATATCTGCATCGACCTCCTGCAGCAGTTCGGTGATCCGTATGGTCGGCAACCGGTCGTAGAGATCGAGCACCAGCTCGTCCGCCTCTTGCGGCACCGCCGCACTCAGGCGGTCAGTTTTCAAGACACCATTCTCGATCGACCCGCCCGGGATCGCCCCTGCGCGAGCCGCCTTGGCCAGTCGCGCCAGCCCGTCGGTCATGCGCGCCTTGCGATCGGCAAGCCAGGTTTCCGGGTCGAGCGGCACCGTCAGCCTTGGCGCGCCCTCTACCGCCTCCGCAGGAACCAGGGCCTGCTTCAGATCAGCGTAGCGCCGGGAATGGAGGAGCCAGATGTCACCCGACCGGAACGCCTCCCGCAAATGAAACAGCACCGCAACCTCCCAGAGCCGATGGCCGTCACCGGCGGCAGCGTTCAGATGGCGGTGCCATTTCGAGCCGCGCCGCAGAAAGCCAACTGGGCGGGTTTCGGGCTTTTCATCGTCTGCGATCAGCGCGGTCGCCTGCAGCAAGGGAGCTGCGATACCCGCCGCCTCGATATCGAGAACGCGCAGCATGCGCGGGGCATAGCGCCGGAACCGAAGATAACCTTGGCCAACATGGGTCAATGGGTCTGCGGCCATCGTGTGCGTCAACTCGGCGGCGGTGGCGACCAGCCCTTCGAGCCGACCCCACCCGCAAGCCAGCTCTGTCGCCTGATCCAAGGAAGACCCATCGCTTCTGGCGTCCAGCAGGGCCGACCCGAGAGATTTGAAGGCGCGCAGGGTGTCCTGCACCGCCGCCTTTGCGTCGGCGATTTTGGCGTCGCACAGCCTCTTCGCGCCCTGCCAGGTCTTGCCGACGATCCGGTCATGGGTCTCGACCACCGCGTCGGAAATCGCGGCACACCACTCGACGGCGCAAACCGCGAGAATGGCCAGGCGGCGGTCGCTGCTGATGTCACGCAGACCATCGGCAAAGTAGCGTTCGCCCTGACGCCGCAGGCCGGTCACCCGATGGGGTGGAATGCCCGCGAGGATATCTAGCGAGATGTTCAGATCCCGCAGAACCTCCAGCCGATCGAGGAGGCGGCCAACATCGGCCGAGTTCTGACCAACCTCGAATTGGCGCAGCCAGATGAACCGGCTGACCGTGCCATCGACCATCTCCGTGAGCAGGGTGTCCAGGCGGGCCTTCAGTTCCCGCGCGCGATGCCCGGAGAACATCTTGAAGCCATAGAGCTGGCGCAAGTCGACCAAATGCCTGCGCCGCGTTACGTCGGTCTCGGCGTATCGGCAAAGCTCATCCATCTCTTCGCCAAGCTGTGCTGCGATGAAGCTGCTGATGGCCTCTGAAATGACCTCACCCGACGCCAACAGTCGGCCAGGATATCGGAAAGCACAAAGCTGAAGGGCGAAGCCGAGGCGATTGCGTGCATGGCGACGGGTTCGAATGAATTCGAGGTCATCGTCCGCCAGTGTGTAGTGGTAGAGGATGGTGGCTTCGTCTGTCGGCAGATCGAACAGCGCCGCGCGCTGGCGCGCGGTCAGGATAGAGCGTCTTGGCATGTGGTTTTGTCCCTGTTAATCATTAGTCTGTTCAGGACAAAATCCGCACCAGCAAAATCAAAGGCTTGCAAGGCCAAAATCCAAGGGGGTTTAACTGGGACAGCGTGCCGCCATTTACGCCAGAGTTTCGACATCCGACCAGTCGTGCGAGCGGCAGGTCACCGAACTCACCGCATTCGCAGAACGCGGCGGCTATGACGTGGTCGGCGTGTTCAGGGAAACAGCCTCAGGGGCCTCGGCCAACCGAGCCGCTCGCAATCGGATCCTCGACCTCGCGCAGGCCCGTCAGATTGATGCCATCCTTGTCAGCGAGCTTTCCCGGTGGGGGCGCTCCACTCAGGATCTGCTCGATACCCTCAATCGGCTCGCAGGCTGGAAAGTCTCGGTCGTAGCCATGAATGGCATGACCTTCGAGCTCGACACACCTCATGGACGGATGATGGCCACCATGCTGGCAGGGATCGCCCAGTTCGAGCGCGACCTTCTCAGCGAGCGTGTGAAATCCGGTTTGGCCGCTGCCCGAGCGCGGGGCAAAAAGCTCGGCCGCCAACCTGGTCAGCGACCGAAGTCAGACAAGCTCGCCCCAAAGGTGCTCCAGGCCGTCGCAGAGGGTCGATCATATCGGTGGATTGCCCGTGACCTCGGCATCTCAAAAAACACCGTCACCGACATTGTCAGACGGCACCGCCAAAATGCCTTGTGATACGATCCTGCCCCCTACCGGAATCCACCCCTACCTGTCGGTTATCACCAAGCTCGCGGCAATCTTTGCCTTTGCGCAGGTGCTGCGCGACATGCCCGTCGGCAGCGCTTGGCCACTGGTGATCGCAATGATCGCAGCGATCACAATGACCTATGGCTATCTGACAGCGTTGGTACAGACCAATCTGGTGCGGCTGATCGCTTATTCTTCGATCGCCCAATCTGGGTATTTCTTGCTCGGCATTGTGGCACTCGGCGCCAGCCCACTTGCGGTCCCGGGGATTATCATCATGGGTGCCGCATATGTCGCAATGAACCTGGGTGCTTTTGCCATTGTGATGATAGCTGGACGCACCCTTGTCGACATGCGCGGTTTTGGCCGCAATCGACCAATTATGGGGCTGTCGATGGTGATATTCCTTCTGTCGCTCACCGGCATCCCGCCGCTGTTTGGATTTGTCGGCAAAGTCTATCTGTTCACCTCTGCAGTTGAGGCAGGGTTCCTTTGGCTTGCGGTGATCGGCATCCTGAATTCCGTGCTGGCGCTTGGTGTTTATCTGCGCATCGTGGTGCCGATGTATCAGACCGCAAGCTCAAAAACCGGCATGGACACCCCGTCACCACACGCCCTGCTTGTTGTCGTGGCGACGGTCACTGTCCTGATTACCCTGTCTATGGGGGCATTTGCGGGGCTGTTGCCCAGTTGATCGCAAACCTTCAATGTGGTTCATGCATAACCGACATGGATCATCAAATTTTGACAGCGCAACGCAAAGCGCCGCGTCCAGCAAAAGCCGGATACGGCGCTTTGTCCGTCTTGGAAAACTTAGCGCAGGCTGAATTCGGTGGTCAGCGATACAATCAACAATCCGTCACTGATACTGGTGTCATGCCATGACGCGTCAATGCCAAAGTTATCGGAGATCGCATAGCTGCCACCGACACTCCAGTAGTCGTGTCCCCCATTGCTGATCGTGCCGTAGTTGGCTGAAGCACCAAATTTGTCATCGAATGCGTAGTCGATCGAGACGCTTGAATTAACGTAATCCGCAACGGGGTCATGCGCAAACCGAAGGCCGACATCCAGCGGATCCAGTACGGAGTACCCCAATGACAGGATGACCTCTCCGCAGCAGTCATTGCTCGGGTTGCGATAATAGTATCGGGTATATCCCAGATCGTAGTTGAACTTGCCGACTTCATTGCGATAGCCCAGATAGAGGTCCACCTCAACAGAACTGCCAACAATTGATCTGGCAGTGTTTGACGCCCAGACGCCTGCATAAAAACCTTCGTACTCGGCCTCCGCCCAAGGCTGGAACGCCGCGCCGGTAGTCTGTTCAATGCCGTTGAAAACATATCGGCTGGTGAGGGTTGCGCCTGCGGACAGACTTAATTCCTGAGCCATTGTCACGCCGGGTAAGCCCAGACCGATGACGACGGCGGAAGTCGCAAAAATAGATCGCATCATTTTTCCTTACTGGAAGATTTTCCTGCTGCACTGTAACGACGAAAATCCGCCCGCCGGAAGCAGGGCGCCCGCATTTTTGTAACACCTGATTCAATTTTGAACACCGTTACGGGTCGTTGCCCAAAATTGACGCGAAAAAAAAACGGGCAACGATTATTCCACTGTAACGAAGTGGCGCTTATGGCGTCTGATATATGTACCCTTAGTGTCAGGAGGCCCAAATGGACCAGACAACAAGGCTCTGTTGCACAAATCGGTTGAACGCTGAGTTTCCCCTTTCCCCGGACGGACTTATCCCACAGCTTCCGTGACGGGTATTCCGAGCGCCGTATAGCGGTTGAGCACGGCGATGCGGACCTGAAGCTCCGCGACTTGGCGGTCGAAGTCCCGCGCCATGAGCCGCTGGCCCAGCAGTTTGACACAATGCATCTTCGTTTCGACGCGGCTTCGGCGGTGGTATTCGCTCCATCGTCGCCACAGGGCACGGCCGAGGTATTTTGATGCGCGCAGGGCCTCGTTTCGGGCGACCGCGCCAGCAGTGACGGTCTTCCATGGCTTGGCGTTCTTGCGGGGCGGGATGACGGCGTGGGCGCCGCGGCCAGCTATGGCATCGTGGCATTTGCGTGTGTCGTAGGCCCCATCTGCTGTGACGCTGCCGATTTCCTGGTCTGCCGGGATCTGGTTGAGCAGGTCGGGCAAAACCGGCGCATCACCGATGTGGCTCCCGGTGATCTCAACAGCCCGAACCTCCAGTGTTTCCTCATCGATGCCAAGGTGGATTTTGCGCCAGACCCGCCGCTTTGGGCCACCATGCTTGCGGGCGTGCCATTCGCCTTCGCCCTCAACCTTGATGCCGGTGCTGTCGATCAGCAGGTGCAACGGACCCTTGGAGCCGCGATATGGGATGTTGACGGCCAAGGTTTTCTGACGGCGCGACAGCGTGCTGAAGTCGGGCACCGTCCAGTCGAGGCCAACCAGGCGCAACAGGCTTTCGACGAAGCCGGTTGTCTGCCGCAGCGCCATCCCGAACAGCACCTTCATCGAAAGGCATGTTTGTATGGCGGCATCGCTGTAGCTCTGCTGGCGACCACGCTTGCCTGTCGGCGCGGCATCCCAGGTCATCTCGGGGTCAAACCAGATCGTCAGCGAGCCCCGGCGCTTGAGCGCTTCATTGTAGGCTGGCCAGTTCCTGGTCTTGTAGGTCGGGGGTGTGTGTCTGCTCATACATCCCAGCTACCACGCTGGATTCACGAGATGAATCCCTCACGCGATTTGTGCAACATGTGTAACCGCCCCTTGCGCAAGAGGAATCTTCGCAGCTGATTTTGGCGCGTCACCGGGTGCTGACATGTGTCCGGCCTCTGATGCGGCCAGCTACATGCCGCGGGCCCGTATGGTGTTCGAGGATCGGGTCCAGATCAAAGCCGCGTGCTCGTTGGCACTCTGTTGCACACTGGTTCTCCCGATCCCGTCTCACGACTATTGCGCCAAACTGCTCCTTGCCCTCTTTCGCTCCGACGCCCTCGCGACCTACGGCTGGCTTATGCCGCCGCGACCGGAGACTGGTAGACGCCGCCCCGGGCCATCAAGGCCCAAACGATCCGCGCCATCTTGTTCGCCAACGCCACCCGCACCAGCATCGGCGGCTTGCGTTTCAGCATCTCGCCCAGCCAGGTGCCAGGTCGGGCCGCAGCGTGGACATGTCGCTTTATGATGACGCTGTTGGCACCGATGATCAGCAACCGCCTGAGGGATCGCTCGCCCATCTTTGTCGTGGCCCCGAGGCGTTGCTTTCCACCCGTCGAATGCTGCCGCGGCACCAAACCGAGCCAGGCCGCGAAGTCGCGCGCCTTGCGGAAGGTCTCGGGGGGTGGCGCCAAGACCGCGATGGCCGTGGCGATCAGTGGCCCGATGCCCGGAACCGTCATCAAGCGCCGGGCCAACTCGTTCTCTTTGGCCCGGTGGGCGATTTCGGCATCGAGCTTCCCTATTTCGGCCTCGAGATGGGTTAGTGCCGCGACCAGAACCTTGAGCGTTCCAACGGCGTCCGCGGGCAGGCCACTAACCGGATCATTGACGATGGCGATCAGCTTCGAAGCGTTCGCCGCCCCTTGCGGGACGATCTGCCCGAACTCTGTAAGATGGCCGCGCAGAGCATTGATCACCTGGGTGCGCTGCCGGATCAAAAGCTCTCGGACTCGAAAAACCATCGCTGCACCTTGGGTCTCTTCGCTCTTCACGGGCACAAAGCGCATCGTCGGACGCTGCGCTGCTTCGCAAATAGCCTCGGCATCGGCGGCATCGTTTTTCTGGCGCTTGACGAATGGCTTGACGTAGGCTGGCGGGATCAACCGAACGTCATGGCCCAGTTTGCCAATCTCGCGCGCCCAGAAATGAGCGCCGCCACAGGCTTCCATCGCGATAACGCACGGCGGCAGCTGGCCGAAAAACTCCAACACCTGCGCTCGCCGCAACTTCTTGCGCAGAACTGCTCGTCCTGCGTCATCAACTCCATGCACCTGAAATACATTTTTCGCCAGATCCAGTCCGACCGTGATAATCTTCGACATGACCGCTCTCCTTTGTGGATCGTTGCAGACCCACCTTGGCACATTGATGCCGTCGGGGGCGGTCACATCATCAGAGCCAGACAACAACCAAAACCGAACCATCTGAAGTTGAAACCGCCAAAGGCGGAGGATGCTGCGGTGGAAACAAGGCCAGCCAGGTTGCAGATGCCCCAGCGGCATCACAGGCATCCGTCAAAACACCTGCTGCAAAATCCGGTGGCTGCTGTTGTAGCTAGACCATCTCGGCGCCAGCATCAGGTAACGATGTCCGAAAAAACCAAAGCCGGTCCGTGCGCGGCAGATGTGCATCGTGATGCATATGTCGTGCACGGACCGGCATGATTTTTTTGGTAGCTCTTGCTCTGGATCGCCCCAAATCCCTGAGACACAGTCCAGCTCAGACCTTCACTTCCCAGCTCACTTATCTATACTGTAAACAACGAGATATGCTTGGTGCGGACGCCCAATCCTTTGTTGAGCGACAAGCGCGATTACCGGATCGCGCCGCCGGATCGTCCGCCCATTGCAAAACCCGCAACAAATCGAAAATGAAGGCGTTCTAAATGGATCATCAACACGGCGGCGACACTGAAAATAAAGGCTCCATCAGCCTAAGCGGCGGGGTGGCGATGGGCACCGGCGTGATGATCGGAGCCGGTATTTTCGCGCTGACAGGTCAGATCGCGCAGCTGGCCGGACCGCTCTTTCCATTGGCGTTTGTCGTGGGCGGGATCATCACAAGTTTCAGTGCATACAGCTACGTAAAGATGTCGAATGCGTTTCCGTCTTCGGGTGGCATCGCGATGATCCTGCAAAAGGCATACGGACCGGGTGCAATTGCCGCAGCGGCGGCGCTGTTGATGGCGCTGTCAATGGTGATCTCCGAAAGCCTCGTTGCGCGAACCTTTGCGACTTATGTCTTGCGACCCTTCGACATAACTGGTGGTCCGCTGGTGCCGATCCTTGCCGTTGGGGTGATCCTTTTTGCCTTTCTCGTCAATATCGCCGGTAGCCGATCGGTTGGACTGCTCTCGCTGATTATGGCGGTGCTCAAGATTGGCGGTATCGCGTTGTTCGGCATAGCAGCACTTTGGGCAAGCGGGTTTCAATTCGCCGCGGCGAGCACGGCGTCTGGCGGATTTGATATCACCGGCTTTATAGCATCCGTGGCCCTTGCCATTCTGGCGTTCAAGGGGTTCACCACGATCACCAACAGCGGCGGCGAGATCATCAATCCGCACCGCAATGTTGGCCGCACGATCATTATCTCGATCACGATCTGTGTTGTTGTCTATCTGATTGTGGCCTTTGCGGTCGGATCAAGCCTGACGATAGACCAGATTATCGCGGCCAAAGACTATTCATTGGCTGAGGCCGCCGCACCCGCACTTGGCAACGCGGGGTTCTATTTTACCGTCGTGCTGGCGGCTGTTGCGACGGCGTCTGGTGTTCTTGCCAGTGTCTTTGCGGTGTCGCGGATGCTGGCCATGCTCACCGATATGAACATGATCCCGCACCGGCATTTCGGGATGTCGGGACCTATCCGCAGTCACACGCTGGTCTATACGGTGGTGATCGCCTCTATCCTTGCGGTGTTTTTCGATCTGACCCGGATCGCGTCATTGGGGGCTTTCTTTTATCTGATCATGGACATGATCGTCCATTGGGGCGTCTTGCGCTTCATGCGAAAAGAGGTTGAAGCGAAAGCATTTGTCATCGTCTTGGCCTTGTTGTTTGACGCTGTGGTGCTGGTGGCCTTTACAGCTATGAAGCTGCAATCCGATCCGCTCATTGTTGTGTACGCTGTGATTGCGATCACATCAGTCTTTGTGTTCCAACGGATTTATCTGTCGCGCTGGACTGCACCACGACCCAGCGAAGACCACTAAAACACTTCTCGAAAGTGCTATAGCCCTCCTGAAAAAGGCGCGTCCGGCTAGCAGGTGTCGGGTATGCCCTTTTTCATTTTTTCGGTTTGTCAGGCTCGGCGCAGGGGGGCCAATCCCAAAGCCGGTTCATCATCGCGAAAAGATATGCACCTGACCACGCGATCAGCAACAGTCCGGTCAAGGCCTCGACGCCCGTCAGAAGACGCAGGTGATCTGTCGGGAAAATATCGCCAAGACCAAGGGACGTATAGCTGACGACGGAAAAATAAAAATAATCCAGAACGGTATCAACGCTCTCACCGGAAAAGCCGCCGATGCTCAAAAGCTGGTGACCGACGCCAAACATGCCTGCAAAGACAACTATTCCGGCGAAATGCGCGAAAAACAGGATCAGTACGGCCATCATGACACGATTGAACGGCTCCAAAGGTATCTTTGCCATGCCAACCGATACCCACCGCATGACAGACAGATGTATCCAACTACTGGAAATGATGGCGATAGCTCCCAGAATTAGTGAAAAAAGCAAAGAAACACTCCTGATTGGGTGAACTTGCCCGAACGTACATCAGGCAAACAGCATTGGGCATTCGCGCGCACATTTATTGCGCAGGATAATGTAGATCAGGTGCAGTGTACCAAGACCCGCCAAGAGGCAGAAGAACGAAATATAAGCATAGCGCAGCAACAGGATATCCACCACTACAACGGCGATGATGGTGGCGCCGAAATACCGCATGTGCAGATAGCGCGACATCAGCGGTGGCGCGATGATCAGGGTCAGATAGATGAGATAGGTCACCCAGCGCGGCATCATATAATCCAGTAGCATCATGCCTTCATAGGCCAGTGAATCTTGATTGACTGTTACCCTGACCCATTCAGGGTTGATCAGATGGGGGATGTAAAGCAGCAGCCCAAACGCAATCCCGATTGCCGCAAAACCCAAGAAGAGCTTTTTGCGCGGGCTGTCGGGCGGTTCCAGCACATAAACAGAGATGGGTATCCAGATCGGCCACATGAACCATGTGAAAAAAATGAACCCTAACGCCCCCCAGAGGACCATGTCGGGATTACCTGTATTCATACCGATCCAGACGTGGCCTTCCGTGAATTGCTGAATGCCGGCGAACAGCGGCATCAGGGCGACCGGAATATACCGCCAATTGATCTGCCTTGCTTTCCAGGTGGCGAATGTACCACCTGCCACAAGAAGGACACTGGCAGTAAAGCTGACTTCTGCTGAAAGGCACATATTGGGCTCTCTTTGTGGTTTTTAATCAATTCAGGCGCAAAGTGTGCGCCTGAATCTTGGAATACTGTATGCCCTAATCTTGGAGGCGCCTCAACTCAGGCGCTAAATTCCCCAAGCATAGTTCGGAATCCGTCCAAGATTGACAGTGACTTCACCCAATCCATCAATATTATCAAGCGCCACGCGTGCTGCCTTTTCCTCGGCATCCGAGTCGGCAAGTCCCCAAACATCAACGCGATCACCCTCGACCACAACGTTCAGATGCGCAGGGTTGAGCCCCGGAACTTGTGCCAGTGCTCCCATTACAATTTCGCGCTTTTCGCGGTTGGACGTCGATGGATCAACCGCCACCCTTGGTGTACTTGCAAGCGCCTGCATCAGATTTCCCCGACTGACGATGCCAACAACCTTGCCCTTGCTGACGACCGGAACGCGTTTGATTCGCTTTTGCTCCAGCAACCGTGCAATGTCGGCGACAGGAGTATCAGGTGCCACGACCTCAACCTTTTTGGTCATGATATCCTTGGCCCGCCGACCGCGCATGGCGATGAAATCCTGCGCTGTATTGTCGGACCCTGAAAACAGGGAGAGCCACCAAGATTTATGGTCTTTGCCCGCTCCTTCAACCCGTCGCATCAGATCGCCTTCGCTGACTAGACCGATGACCGTCCCGTCCCCATCAAGGATGGGTACCGCGCTGATATGGTTCTTCATCATAAGCGCTGTGATTTGTTCCACAGTCGTATCAACGGCCGCGGATATGACGTTTTTCGTCATGATGTCTTGAGCTTGCATTCTGAACTCCTTTTTTGCGATGATAGTCGGCAGAAGACCTGCCAGATCTGGGGGCTACGCTCAGTCGTGGGGCACACCGAGCTCTTCTGCTTCGAGATGATCCATCAATTCCTGAATGTCTTCGGGAACATCTGTGATCGAGAACCTTGCCTGTTCCTCACGGTCGTGAACAAAAGCTGTGATATCGGCCAGTTCCTGTCCTGATATCTCGATCACATTGCCCAGCTCCTCGCGCTGCATTATCACCATGACCTCAGCACCGCGCCACATTTTCGCGGCGAAATCGAACGGGTTCATTGGCTGGTTCATGAATTCGGCGTCCAGCATTGGTGCATCTTCACCGCCGATACCGTTCACTGAATGACAGACGACGCAGGCCTTGGAGCCGAATAAAAACCGGCCGTTGGTGGCGTTCATTTCCGGGAGCGTTAAGCTGCTTTCCACTGTGGTTTCAAAGGTCTGTGTCGCGTGGGATGCGGCTGTTGCAAAAGTCCCGAAAGTCGACAGGGCAACTGCTATGACCCCCGCGCTGATTGTCGCCGTGTTGAGTCCAATAGCGTTCATTGTGCATTCCCTCCGATTGCGTTTGATACTTGCGTTCCGGCATTTCCGTTCATGATCTCAATTGCGTCCTGCAATCGTCCGATCCCCGCCAAACCACCCGCTGAGGTAAAGGCTGCTGCGGCCTCCAATTTTGGGGCCATCGAGCCAGCAGGTGCATCGAAACGCAGGGCGTCTTTGGGTGAGAGCCATGGGCGTTTCATGGTGGTGTCGGATCCGAAATCCTGATAAACACCATCAACGTCGGTCAGCAACAAAAGCACATCCGCACCCAGCGACTGGGCCAGCAGGGCGCTTGACGCGTCTTTGTCTACCACCGCCTCAATCCCGATCAAACTGCCATCGTGCTGTCGGATCACCGGGATGCCGCCACCACCTGTGCAAATGACAACAACGCCCGCATCCAGCAACAGTTGGATGACGCGGGTATCGGGGATTTCCATCGGGGCGGGCGAGGCTACTACACGGCGCCACTTTGCGCCATCTTGCGCGATGTGCCATCCATTTGCGCTGGCGATGGCTTGTGCCTGTTCGTGGTCATAGACCGGCCCTACAAACTTGGTCGGATCCCCAAACGCCGGATCATTGCGGTCAACCACGACCTGTGTCAGCAGCGTGGCGACGGGGCGATCATGGTCCAGGACATTTTCAAGCTCCTGTTCGATCAGATAGCCGATCATTCCCGCCGTTTCCGCACCCAGTACATCCAGTGGATAACCATCTTCCGCGGGATTCTGAAGCGCCAGAAGGCCAACTTGCGGGCCGTTGCCATGTGTAATTACCAACCGATGCCCCGCGCGCAGGACATCGGCCAGGGCCCGTGCCGCAACCAGCGCATTCTTACGTTGGTTCTCTGCGGTCATGGGCTGCCCGCGTTGCAACAGAGCATTGCCCCCCAGGGCTGCGACCACCAACATGCCTAGGCCCCCAACGTAGCGACAAGAACGGCCTTGATGGTGTGCAACCGGTTTTCGGCCTGATCAAATACGATGGAGGCGGGGCTTTCGAACACCTCTTCGGTGACTTCCATCGCTGTGATGCCAAATTTTGCTTCAATATCGGCACCCACCTCGGTGTCGGCATTATGGAAGGCGGGCAGGCAGTGCATGAATTTCGTCCTCGGATTGCCTGTTCGTGCCATAACGTCGGCATTCACTTGATAGGGCGTCAGCAACTCGATCCGTTCTGCCCATTTTTCCTTCGGCTCACCCATCGAAACCCAGACATCGGTATAGATGAAATCGACGCCTTCTACGGCGGCATCCACGTCCTCGGTCAGCGTGATCCGTGCGCCGGTCTCGGTGGCGATGGCATCGGCCTCGTCGCGGATCGCTTGCTCGGGCCACAGACTTTCAGGCGCACACAGGCGCACATCCATGCCCATCTTGGCCCCGCCGATCAACAGGCTGTCGCCCATGTTGTTCCCCGCATCCCCCAGAAATGCATAGGCAATTTGGCTCAGGGGCTTGT
>ERZ651776.429-NODE-429-length-59549-cov-8.094515_pt1 | contig 59549 bp, 44 predicted proteins | sample MGYA00514761_ERZ651776 | MGnify/ENA metagenome assembly ERZ651776
GCGTTCGCGACCATTCAATGATGAGGATGAGGATGAGGATGATGATGATGATGATGATGATGGGGGGAGGTGAGAAAAAAAAAGCGAGCGTTTTTGCGTTAATAAATTTGGATGTTTTTGTGTGTGTGAAAAAGAACTGAAGAAGAAAGGAAGAAAGGAAAAAGAAGGAAGCCGCCAAAAGAAAAACAACAACACAGAGCAATACATCTTTGATTGCGTGAGAAGAAGAAGAAGAAGAAGAGCATAAACTGAAAAACTAATACTACTACTACGAATAGTGCTGCTGCCACGTAACAAGAAGAAGAGAAGAAGACAACAACAACAACAACAACAATAATCCAAAATGAGGATCATGATTAAAGGCGGGGTGTGGAAAAACACCGAGGATGAGATCCTCAAAGCGGCGGTGATGAAATACGGGAAGAATCAATGGGCAAGAATTTCCTCTTTACTCGTCCGAAAGTCGGCGAAACAGTGCAAAGCGAGATGGTTCGAATGGCTCGATCCATCCATTAAGAAAACAGAATGGACGAGAGAAGAAGACGAGAAACTTTTGCACTTGGCAAAGTTAATGCCGACGCAATGGCGCACGATTGCGCCCATCGTCGGGAGGACACCGAGTCAGTGTTTGGAGCGGTACGAGAGGTTGCTCGACGCGGCGGTGTCGAAGGACGAGGAGTACGATCCGATGGACGATCCGAGACGATTAAGGCCGGGGGAGATTGATCCAAATCCAGAAGCGAAACCGGCGAGACCAGATGCGATTGATATGGACGAAGACGAAAAAGAGATGTTGTCGGAAGCGCGCGCGAGGTTGGCGAATACGAAAGGGAAAAAAGCAAAGAGGAAAGCGAGGGAGAAACGATTGGACGAAGCCAGGCGATTGGCGAGCATACAAAAGAATAGAGAAATGAAAGCGGCTGGCATGGGGGGTAGAAACACCAAACGCATCGTTGGTATCGATTACAACGCGGAAATTGCGTTCGAGAAGTTGGCGCCCAAAGGGCCGTACGACGTCTCGGAGGAGAAACAATTGGAGAGAAAAATGATACAAGATGCTAAGTTCAAGTCGAAAACCATTCACGAGTTGGATGGGAAGATGATTAAAGAAAGAGAGGAAGAGATGCGGACGATGGATAAGTTGGACGAGATTGCAAAGAAGAAAAACGTGCCGAAAGCGGTGAAAGAATCGAACAAGCAGTTGGATAATTTCTCCGCCGGGAGGATTCGAGGGAAGTTGAACTTGCCGAAACCGTCGGTGTCGGAATCCGAGTTGGAGCGCATCGCAAAGTTACGTAAAATGGGTTTCGCGCCCGATACGACGGGGATAACGACATCAAACCAGTTGCCCGGACAAGAAACGCCGATGATTCAACGCAAATCGAGAGATGAAATGGTTTTAGAAGAGGCGAGGTATTTAGCCGCCATGACGGCGACAAGGTCAACTTTATACGGCGGCGAAACCCCGAGCGGATTTGCAGATGGTGCCGGTAAAGATTTCTCTGGCGCGACGCCGTCGTTGCAAGGAGGTCAACGAACGAACCAGCGAGGCCACACGAACGTCGTGCACGGTACGCCCGCTTTGCAGCGCCCAGGTACCGGTGTCGTTGGTCAAACGCCTTTGCGCGACGATTTACAAATTAACGATCCCGACGCCGTGGCGGAGTTTATGCGCCCGAGTGATTCTGCGGGTTCGAACCAGCAATTGGATCATAGGCGCCCGCTTACGAGTGGTATCAAGTCGCGCTTCGCGTCCTTGCCGAAACCGAAGAACGAGTTCAAAGTTCAAATTCCAAACATCGATGAATTAGACGAGTTAGAGGACGACGATGCGATGGAATTCGACGCGAGCGGTCATCGTCGCGCGCCTGTTGAAATCGAAGAAGACGAAGCTGAGCGCAGAGAACGCCTTCGTGAGCGTGAAGAAATGGTCAGACATGAAATGGAGAAGCGAAGATCGCAAGTTTACCAACGTCGAAACGAGTTGCCCAAACCGAACGTTTCAAAGGGGTATTCCGCAGTCGTTGCGGAAACGAGAAAAAACTTAGACGAGACTCAGAAACTAATCGACGACGAGATGATTGAACTGATTAAAAGAGATCTGAACGGTATTCGTCCGGAAGACGATCCGAGTTTTTATTGTTTATCGAGCGAACAACTCGCACAGGCGAAAGCAATGCTCGCTGCAGAAGCGGGCGACATGCCGGATTCTTTTGCGGAACTGTTCCACAAAACCCGCGAACAAATACGCGAGTCCGCGCGAGGTAAAGATGTCGGTACCAAAAAGGCAGAGTACCAAGCGTTGTATGCTCTCATGGGTACTGAATCTAAGAAGGCGGCGAAATTAGAGCGCAAAGTTGCTCTTTTGCACGAAGGTTATCGCACGCGTAGTGTTGCTTTATCGAAAAAGTTGAAGACTTTACACGATGAGTTAGTGGGTAAAAAGAACACCTTGCGCGCGTTTGAACTGCTCGAGGCAAAAGAAAGTCTCGGGGCGCCGATAAGAGTTGAGAAGGCGATGGAGCTCGCGGAAGCCGCAAGAGAGAAAGAGAAGGTACTCCAAGAAAAGTACGCCGCCGCAGTGAAGAAGTGATATAATATAGTAGTGAGAATAGAAAAAAAATGTATCAGCAGTATAAGTGATTTTAAAATAGCAAGATTTATCATTCTTTAAAAATCTAATTGAATTGTGCCTCATATCGCTCTAACAGCGGTCCGTGGCGCGACTGTCTCACCGCATCTTCGCTCAAAACGTCCCATACAGAAACCGCACCGGCACTCCCGGCAGCGGCAGCTAAATATGGCAAGTGCGGAGAAAAACCCGCGCAAAACACAGCACCCACACCAGCCGTATTCGCGGCGAGCAACTTCGGCGTCGATCCGACGTTTTCGTCCCACAACTTCAGCGTTCCGTCCGTACTGGACGTTAAAAACGCACCTGGAGAGCCGTGACAACACGAAACAGACGTTGTTGCTTCTTCGTGCGCTTTAATGCGCCATCTTTCGGCTGAAGACGTTCCCGACGACGACTTTTTGCTCTTTTTCTTTCCACCGCTATTAATATTTGAAGACGCCATTCGCGTATCAAAACAGGCGACTTCGCCATCCTCGTTGGAAACGAAAAACTCGAGTGGATTTCTCGCGCTCCAGCACACCGATTCGCAATCGGCGCCGACGTTGAAATCTAAGCTCGCCTCTTTCGGCGCTCGAACGTCGCACACTCTGGCATGCTTATCAAAACCACCCGAAACGAGAACCGTTCTCTCCTCCGGATTCCACTCCAAACATTGCACTTTGGAGGTGTGTTTCGTCAAGGTTTCCGTGCATGTTTCCGTCGAAACGTCCCATATCTTTACCGTTTTATCTGCACTCGCCGACGCTAACACGTTTCGAAACTGCGAATTCCATGACATGCCTAAAACTGCATCCTGGTGCCCTTCTTTCTTTACTTTAGGCTTACTCTTTCCTCCGCTCGAACTCTTCTTCACATCCGCGGTATCGTACCCGCCCAAAGTCGCTGCCGGCTCCACCGCGTCGATGCAATCTAAATCCCAAATCTCAATCCCTGGATACATCGTCCCAACAGCACAATACGAGCCTCGATTATTCGCGCCTGTATCTTTGCAGCAATCCATCCACGCTAAACACAACGGAAACGCCGGTAACATCACGTCGTGATGCACATACAAATTCGCCTCGGTCTCGTGCGTCTCCTCGTTTGTTATCGCCTCTTGATACACCCAAACCTCTAAGTGGCTCGCATCTTCCTCTGCTCTCGCCGCTAACACTACTAAATCGTTCTTTAAAATCCCGAAATCGTCCGGATTTTCCTCCTCTTCGTCGTCGTCCGAGTCCTTAATCGTCACGTACGGGTCGTCTTGGTTTGATTCAAACTCCGAGTTCATTTTTCCAAATAATTGTCTCTCTTGAATATCTTCGTCGTATGAATCATCGTTGTCGTAGTTATCCATGTCCAGCTCGGCTAAATCGTCCGTGATACCTCTCGCGGCGTTCGCGACCGCTTGCGCTTTCCGTATCGCTTTTTTCTTTTCATTTTTTTTCTCTTTCACGTCTGAGTCTGATTCGGATTCTTCTGAGTCATCATCATTCAACGCGTCTTTCATCTCTTGCTCGTCCGCCATACCTTCTTCATCGTCATCGTCTTCTTCTTCTTCTTCTTTCTCCTCGTCCTTCTCTTCGCTTTTGTCGTCGTCGTCGTCGTCGCTGTCGTCCTCCACGTCCGTCCTTCGTTTCATCCGTTCTCGAGTTTCTTTCAATGCGCTTTCGGGAATGTCGGTAAATTTCGGCGTCTGCGAGGACGCTCCGGGAGGGACCCACGCTAAAGCCGATATCATGTTTTATACGATGATGATGATGATGATTACGACGACTAATACTACCACAGAATTTGAATGAAATGCGAATCTTCTTCTGTTGTTTAATCAGTTAAGAGCTCTTTTTCTCTTTCTTGTTCGTCTGTGAGAATAAATGAAGAAACGGCGCCGCCGAAGAAAACTAATTTTTTTCTCTAAAATCTCACACGAACCAAAACCACGGATCCTTTTTTCCACAAAAACTTTAACACGCTTCTCTTTCTTCGTTGTCTTTGAGAAGATACTCTATTATTAAAATGAGTGGCGGTTGTCCTCCGACGGAGGAGACGAGGAAAGAGACAAACAACGCCGTGGATGATGATGACGATAAAGATGATGATGATGATGATAAAGATGTTTCAATGTGCGAGTTCAGAGTCGCGTGCGTGCAGTTTGAACCCGCTCACGGTGCGTTTACCTTTTATCATCGCTTTAAACATTTCTCAACTAACTTTTGTTTTCGATGTAACTGATTTAGGTGACCGAACAAAGTCTTTCGAGAAGTGCTTGAGAATGCTCGATGCGCACGAACGTATGTTATTATCGTCCTCGTCGTCGTCAGTCGTCGCGCCTTTGTCCATCATCCAGTTTCCGGAGATGTGTTTTACCGGGTACACGTTTGACTCTCGAGAGGAAATTGAACCTTTCGTCGAATGGGATGACGAAGAGGAGGAGGAAGCTGTGACCAGGCAGTTTTTATCCTCCGTCGCGAAAAGGTTTGACTGTCTCGCGAGTGCTGGGTACGTGAGAGGCATTCGCGATGCAGGAAGAAAATTGTATTATAACGCGGTGCAAGTTATCGATGAAGCAGGGCGCGTGATTCTGAGAGCGAATAAGCACCACTTGTATTGCATCGACGAGACGTGGGCGGACGAAGATATCGAGAGTGGGTTCACGTCCCTAGAACTCGTGTTAAAAGCGAGAGGTATTGGTAATACTAATAGTAGTAGGAGCAGTAGTAGTAAAGTAGAAGAATACAGAATTAAAACGACGGTTGGTATATGCATGGATATTAACCCGTACAAGTTTGAAGCGCCGTGGGGTGCGTTTGAGTTTGCCAAGACGATCGAGAAAGCGAGTTCTTCTTTAATCTTGTTCGCCTCCGCGTGGACAAACGCGCATCCAGACGACGATGCGGAAACGAAAGCAATCGTTCCAGACCGAACGGAAACGTGGAATTACTGGTTTAATCGATTACTTCCTCTGTTCGTAGACCAGGAAAAAGAAGGAGAAGAAGGAATACTACGACCTCGAAAAAGGGCTTTTGTTTTCGCCAACAGAGTAGGCGTTGAGCGCGAAATTCATTTCGTCGGTTCCAGCGTCGTTTTCCAAATCGAAAGAGGAGGTAAACTCATCGTTAAAGGCGGTTTGGATAACAAAAAAGAAGGCATATTAGTCGCTCGCGTCGAATGCAACGGCGTGAAGGTGTTGTAGCACAAACTGTATTACTCTGTATTAATCTGTCTTTTCCGTTCTCTCAGCTTCGTTTCCGCCTCGACTTGTAACTGCGCCCGCGTCTCCTCTTCCTCTGCTTGCATCGCTCGCTCCATCGCCACCTCGTACTCTTTCATCGCTCGTTCTGTCAGCACAAATTTAATTCGACTCATCGTTTTCTTCACTTTCGTAATCCGAGTCGGATGTCGAAACAACTCGTTTCTCGCTCGCGATAAATGCGACTCCGTGTTCAACATGTTCCTCTCTTTCAACAACACGTACCAGAGTTTGTGCAAATCTTCGTTCGATTTTATTCTCAACTCCTTCGCCTCCCACGCTCGACCGATGGGTTCGACAGGATCCGGTTTCCCGTCCTCGCCTTTTTTGGGGGGACTGTCCACGAAATCGTCCAAGCCGTGACGATTACGCGAAGCGGACGAGGAGAAGAAGTGTTGGTTTTGTTGTTGATGTTGATGATGATGATGATGCGCATCCCCCACGCTATAATAAATACTATTGTTGTTCCTATGATAAAAACTACTACTCGCACTCAAACACCCCCCAACGCTCATCCATCCGCGTAAACAACAACTCGTGCTCGCTAAAGAGGACGATAACGCGCGTCTCGATAACATCGTCGTCGTTTATTATATATTAGTGGTGGTGGTGGTGCGAGAATCTTATTCTAAAAACCCCTTGATGAGGCTTGTCTTCGTTGTGGCTGATGAATACTCTGAAAATGAAAAAAAGCAGACAGAAAAAGAAGCAAAAAAAAACAGCAAAAGCAAAATTTTGTTTGTTTGTTTTCCTTTTGAGTCGTTGAGTCTCTCTTCTTCATTATTCTACTCTTTGGTTGGTCTCATTCTCATCACAAACGCGCGCGCGCGATTAAGAGAGAGAGAGAGAGAGAGAGAGAGAGAGAGAGAGAGCGCAGAGAAGAAAGAGACAGCTCTGAGAGAGGAGAGAGAGAGAGAGTGAGGTGATATTATAAATAGAGAGAATAAAAAGAGAGAGAGAGAGAGAGAAAGACTTTGACGCTCTTCTTCTAATACTTTGAGTTGTACCCCCCTCGCTCGTGGTGAAAATCTCTTGTTTCTTTCAACAGAATGGCGGCAACGTTCTTAGCGGGCATGAAAGCCTTGGAGAGAACGAAAGAGAAGGAAACGCAAGCGATTCAAAAGAAAGCGAACTTGGTTTCCTCGTGGTTGTTAGAAAGGAAGGAGGAGATTCGAGAGAGGATGTTGTTGACGGAGAAGACCAATACTACTAATAACGTGAACAACATCATCGAACAAGAAGAAGGAGAGGAAAAGAAAAAGAGATTAGTTGAAACAACGACAAAGAAGAGAGGGAAATCATCGTCGTTTACGTCGTCGTTGTCCACCTCGCCGGAGAAAAAGAAACAGAAAGAAAACATCGAGGTTATCGTCATCGATGATGAAGACGCGAAGCCGCCAGCTAGCGCGACGACTTTGAGTAAGAAGAAACGGAAATCTTCTCAACCAACCGTTGTGGTTTTTCCAAAAAACAACGAGAGCAGTCAACAAGCGTCGAACGAAGAAACGAAGAAAGCTTCTATTCCTACTGCTCCAGCTGCTGCGGCGGCGGAAATACAGAAGAATATAGAAGACGCAGATGCGTCGAGAAAAGCAGGCCCTCCTGTTTCTTCGTCGAAGAAGAAGAAGAAAAAGATGGAAGCGAGTCTCGTGAGCGGCGCGACCGGCGTGGGGGAACAACACCTTTCCGCGAAGAAGAAAAAGACAGATGTCGAGAATGACGTTGCCGCAGGAGACAAAGCAGGGAGCAGTCAAACGGCGGTCACGGCAACAGTAGCGATGAAGAGCTCCACGGAAGTGTCCAGAGTAGTTGGTGAGAAGAAGACGGTACCGGTTTCAGGGGGACAAAAAGAGGATGCGCAAGCGGCACGGGAACAAGAACCAAAAAAGGGGACTGATTTGGTCGCGCCGGAGAAATTGGCGATGAAAAATAATGTTCCGTTTAGCACAACAAAGAATAACATGGAGAATAAGCGACCGGTGCAACAGCAGCAGCAACAACAGTTGCAGCACAGAGTCGTTGCTCCGCTGCCACCGTCGTCACTACAACCGCAGCAGCATAGACCGACGACCGAGGAGGAGGAAAAAGCGAAGCGCGAAAAGGCGAGAGCGAGAGGCATGGCGTTTCTTAAAGTCGGTACCTCTTCAAAACCGAGCATGAAAACGAAGAGCGCCGCCGCGGCGCGGCTCAACGCACCGGCACCGCAAGTGAAGCATCCGCAGCAACAACAACAAAATAAGACAACGGTGGAGAAGATGCAAGCGCTCGCGAAAGCAATGGAGGTCGCGTCTGGTAAAATCCCCTCTTCCTTGGCGCCGGTGCAACCGGCGCCGTCAACGCAGCACGCGGCAGCAGCGATCGAAGAAAACCAAAGGGCATTAGCTGATCGAATGAAGCGCGCGGAGGAATACAACGAGAGATTGCGGATGGAAGAAAAAGAGAAGCAAATGCAACGAGAGCGAGAGGGGCAAAAGTTAGAAGAGCAAAAGAGAAGAGAGTTAGCGGAGAAGAAGAAACGAGAGCAGCGTGAGGAAATCGAACTCGAAGAACGAGAGCAAAAACGTCTCCGTATGGAGAAGATGGAGCTGGCTAAGAGAGAGAGAGAAATGGCACTGAGCGCGCAGCACGAAGAAAATTTAAGAGCGCGTGCAATTTTAGAAGCGCAAGAGCGAGAGCGTCTTCGCGAGAAGCAGCAGCAACAACAACAGCGAACGACGACAAAGCCTGCGCACAACATGCATCCGTCCTCCTCGCTCGTTAAGAATAATAGTTACCAACAACAACGCTCGCAACATCAAAAACAGCACGTCGTTGAAACTACCGCTGATCGCGCTGTAACGGAAAAGAGTAAAAGGCTTTTGGAGAACGCGAGAAACGCCTTGGCGGGCGGTGCAGCGGCGAGTAACATCACACCTTCGAGAAGACACCAGCAGCAAATGATGACACCTTCGAAAATCAAATCTTTCAATGTAACGCCGAGGGGAACACCGTCGAGTCTAGCAAATAACACCAACTACCACGATCGATCCATTCCTAGATCGCACTCGAAGTTTCCGAGTTCGTACGAAATGTCCCCTATGAGAGATGATTCGGACGATAGCGATTCTGAGGACCAGCGAAGAGGGAAGCCGATTCCGCCGTGGGCACACAAAGAGTCCTTGATTCCCATGCTCAAAGCGCAAGCGCGAATGGATCCAGATATGATATTCCCGAATCCTCCCGCGACGTGTTCTTTGTCGCAAGTGTTTGGTAAACCAGCGAGCAACGAAGCGAGAAGAGGTTCCTCCGGAAACTGGCAACACGATAGATTACGCATCGACGAAGAATTGAACTATAAGCGAACGATGGGGTATAGGATCATATAAACCAACACTAATTACTATACGACGGATTGATTGATGTCATTGATAAAGAGTACTATAAAGCTAAATAATCGTTCTAATCGTTTCTTGCTCCGCGTGCGTTGTTGTCTTTTATTCCTACGCTTTCAACTCCTTCAAAATTTTAACCGCTTCTGCAACTTCTGCATCGTCGTTCGTCTTTCCCGATTCTTTCATGGATCGAATGAGGGCACCTTGCGCATCTATCTTCGCTTGAGTTTCGGGACTGTATACCTTCTCAACTTTGGTTTTAGACTTTTTGGCCGGCTTATTGGACGTCGCTGGAGCTTGCGCTTCTTCTTTCATAATTTCCCCGTTTTCATCTAAAGGATCCAGTCTAGGGAAAAGCGCGAGCTTGGAAACGGTCGTTCCCGGTTTCAATCCACCCCATACTAATCGCTTTCCCATAGAATCGCTTACGTTGGCATACAAAGGCAAACCAGCGTGCATTTCCTTTATCTTATTTGGTAAAATCGGTTCTAAAATACACGCCGAGATGCGTAAGGCTTCCAAACATTGATACAACACTGCGCCTAAATTTTCTTGTTCGTTTGGATCCTTCGCCATTCTAAACGGTTCGGTTTCGGTGATGAACAAGTCAACTTTGGTAATTATTCGCATCGCGGCTTGCGTTGCCTTGTTGAGTTCCAAGTTTTCGTACGCGCGAACAGCCTCGGCGGCTTCTTTCTCGCATATCGATTTCCAATCGTACCCTTTGAAGATTTTCGAGGTGTCGTCCGATTTTTCCGGCAAAACTCCATCGAAGTATTTCACACACATCGCTGTTGTTCGGGACGTCGAGTTACCGAACGTGTTGACTAAATCCGTACCGTATACTTCTTGCACTCTCGAAGACGCAAAGTTTGCGTCTTGCGCTCCAATGGGACCTTCCGTCGCCAAGTAGTATCGAAACCCATCTAAACCGTAGTGGGTTGAGAACTTGTTCAAAACGGTCAAATCGACAAAGTTACCCAACGATTTCGACATTTTCCGTCCTTCGCGAATCCAAAATCCATGCGCGTGCACTCTCATTGGAAGAGGCAAATCCAACGCCATCAAAACCGCCGGCCAAATGACGGCGTGAAACCACGAAATCTCCTTCGCCATGACGTGCATGGACGCCGGCCAATACTTTTGTTTGGCTTCACCATCTTTAGCCATACCGATAGCCGTGATGTAATTCATCAACGCATCGATCCACACGTAAATGACGTGCTGTTCGTCTCCTGGCATGGGTATACCCCACGTAAAATTCGTTCGCGAAATTGGCACGTCGTTTAATCCGTCGTTCACGCGTTGTAACAACTCATTCTTTCTTTCTTTTGGCGTCAAAAACGAATCGCTCGTTGCTAATAACTCTTTCACCTTGCTTTCGTATTTCGATAATTTGAAGTAATAATTCTCCTCTTCCATTCGCACCATCGGTTTCCCGGAAATAGGCGACTCGTAATTACACTCCTTCGCTTTTGTCTCGGTGTAATACTCCTCTTGTCCTTCATCGTACCATCCTTCGAATTTCCCTAAATACACGTCTCCCGACTTTAGCAGCTTTTCAACAAACGCTTGCACTTGCGTCGTGTGTCTCTCGTCCGTCGTTCTGATAAAATCATCGAACGAAATCTCGTTCGCTTTCATAACCTCTTGAAACACCAGACTGTTCTCGTCCGCCAACGCTTGCGGCGGGATCTGTCTCTTCTCGGCCGATTGTTCCACTTTTAACCCGTGCTCGTCTGTCCCTGTGAGAAAAAACACGTCCATGTTTTGTAATCGTTTGTATCTCGCGTATATATCCGCCACCGTGGAGGTGTACACGTGACCTATGTGTGGTTTGTCGTTGACGTAATAGATAGGGGTGGTGACCATACACTCTTCTCTCGGTGTTCCTGCATTCGCTTGGATAGAGTACCTTTTCCTCCTTCTTCCGCTCTCGTTGCTACTGTGCACGGTTTCACCCGCGTTCGAGCGAGGAAACGATGCAAACGAAGAAGTGGCGCTGAAAGGAGAAGCGCTCGATAGTAAGGAGCGCCTGGTGGTCGCGGCGACTGTCGCAGCTTTAGAAGTCGAAAACGACGTGTAGCATTTCCCTAAACAAAATCGAGAAGAAGAAGAAGAAGAAGCGCGCAACGAAGCGTTGCTAGAAGATGAAGAAATAATCGCTCTTCCTATGAACGCAGATTTTGACGACGACGTTCTCCCAATGCGCGTGGTCGTTTTCGGTGAAGTGCTTAAAAAGCGTAACATTTTGTTGTCGTCAGTATTCTGAGATAATGAAGAAAATTTTGTCCATGAAGATTGGAGTTTTCTTCAAGAGAGAGAGAAGTCTCATAGAAGGAGCTTTTGCACAAACAAGCAACGCTTAGACTTTAATACACATTACAACACGAGCAACATACACATTAAATAAACATAAAACATAAAACACAGATCAGTTTTGGAATTATTCGCAAATCCATTCCACCGGATCTCGCGGGTCGCTGTACGACTGCGAGTCCGCTTTCTGAAACTGGCCACCGGTGCCGTGCAACTGAGGACTGTCGCCGGCGTGCGAGAAGTTTTGCTTGAACTGACCGGGAAGATTTCGACGTCTCATTTTAGCGTCCCATTCTCGGTTCCATAAATTTGCTCCGCCCTTGATTCCGACGATGTTGAGGTAGCCTAACTCGTCCAAAGTTTCCAACGCTTTAATCGCCCTCGTTCGTCCATCGGAGCACACCACCATCAACTTCTTGTTCTTGTCCGGGTACGCCTTTTGCACTTCGCTGGAAAAGTTAGGATTTAATCCAGTTTGTACGTATACTTTTTCATTCAACTCGAAATCGTATTTTCTTTTCGCGTTGACGAGTGGAATCACTTTCAATCTGTTCCCTTTGTTCGGCTGCGCGGCGATATCGACTCCCAGTGGATTAGGACACTTTTCGTTCGCATCGATTTCATCCAAATCTCTCACGTCTAACACGTCGTACCCATCGTCCCACAAACATCTGCCCTCCTCAACAGAGGCTATTCCTTTCTCGGGGAACTGTTCGATGACATTGGATATGTACACAGCGTCCGGCCATTGCGCTTTAATCGCGAAACGAGTTTTTTGTTTTCTTGTCGGCGTACAAGTATTTCTGCTCGTCATCATCATCATCTGACGACAACCATGAGCGAGACTGCTGCTGGAGGTTAAAGCACCAACGCGAGAAAGAGAAGATGAGTTTAAGGACGATGACGAGGAGAGCATGTTTGTTGTTGTTGTTGTTGTCGTCGTCGTTTGTGTTCTTCTTTGCGTGAAAGAAAAGAGGAAGAGATGAGTGTTGGGAAGTGAAGAAGATATGATTATGAGACCATACTCTTCTGTGGTTCATCAATAAGAAGGGAAATTTCAAAATCACCACATAATTTAGAATACACATTCAGTGTCTCCTCTTCGTCCTCCTCCTCCTCCCTTGTTGCTGCTGTTCCTTTAAAAATAAGAAGAAGAAGAAGAAGAAGGAATACGAAGAGAAACGACAGAATCAATCATCCATGATGAGCAATAAAAGCAAGAAACAGAAAGTCCTCCCGGACGAAGGCGTAAACTTTGCTCTGAAGAAACTGAAAGATGGACAGAAAGGCCGAGACGGTTCCGTGGAAAATGTTTTGAAAAAAGTACAAAAGTTGGAAGCGATTGTCAAGTCGCGGCCGAGTCGGAGGAAGACTCTGAAAGATTTGAACATGGAGGATTTATACAGAGAAGTTTTGGATAGGCCAGAGACGGAAATTGCGGCCGCGATTGAGCAATTGATGTTAGCGGTGGCGAAATCGATTATGGATGGGAACGGGTTCGCCTATCAACTCCCTTCGAGAGGCCAAAACGACCAGGTATACATCGACCAGTTGAATAGAATCGTTTTGAAGAATAAGAGCACATCCGCGGCATTTACGAACATGAGTTCAGTCAGGAAGGTGACAATTTTGACGCGAGTTATGCAGTTAGTCCACGGAGTGTTGAGTAAAGGCATCCACGTGACGAAGAGAGACTTGTTTTATACGGACGTGAAGTTGTTCAAAGACCAGAAAGATTCGGATGCGGTCTTAGACGACATTTCGTGTTTGTTAGGGTGCACGAGAAATTCTTTGCACGTGGTGGCGTCGGAGAAAGGCGTGGTAGTTGGGAGATTGAGGTATAAAGAGGACGGCGACGATATTGATTGCACGAAAATGGGCGTCGGCGGTAAAGCGATTCCGTCCAACGTCGATAAAGTGACGGAGTTACGAACGGACGCGAAGTTTGTTTTGTTGGTGGAGAAAGATGCCGCGTTCATGCGATTGGCCGAGGATAGGTTTTACAACAAGTATCCGTGCATTATAATTACGGCGAAAGGTCAACCGGACGTGGCAACGCGTTTGTTTCTTTCCAAAGTGAAGAGAGAATTGAAGTTGCCGGTGTTGGCGTTGGTGGACGCGGATCCGTACGGATTGAAAATCATTTCTGTATACATGCAAGGTTCTAAGAACATGGCGTTTGACTCTGCGAATTTAACCACTCCGGATATTAAGTGGTTGGGCGTTCGTCCGAGCGATTTAGATAAGTTTAAAATCCCCGAGCAGTGTCGATTGGAAATGACCGCGAAGGATATCGAAACGGGCAATCACATGCTGAAAGAAGATTTCATCCAACAGAACCCGGACTGGGTGAAAGAGGTTGAAATTATGTTGAAAACGAAAACCAAGGCGGAAATTCAGGCGCTGAGTAGTTACGGGTTTCAGTATTTATCCGAGGTCTATTTGCCGTTGAAGTTACAAGAAGGCGATTGGATTTAAAAAGTTGGATTTTACGAGAAAACATTTCACCAACCCACACGTTGTACAATAGAGAGAGAAAAAGAAAGAGAAATACACACACACACGCATTCATCATTGCTTTCATATGTTTATAAATATCCAATCTTTGCATTACTATTTTGCTTTCTACCTACAACTACTTCTATGTCCTACTTCCATGCCTCAAAAGCTTCTCATCGCTCACGAAGTGAAATCTAAAAGCAACTGAGGTAATATTCGTTCCAAATGAACTCCAGTCACCGAGCTATCCCCGTCCTCCTCCGCAGCTGCGGCAGCTCTGTGCACGACTTCTCTCAAAAACGAATTCATCACCGCGTTCGACGCGATCAACGCTTCGTCCGTGATGTTCATTTCTTCTGAATCTGAATCTCCATTTTCTTCTTCTTCTTCTTCTTCGTCGTCGTCGTCTCCTCGTATTTTCTCTGCGGGTATTCCTCCTTCGAGTAATCGCTTCTCCCGTTTCTTTTTCGCCGTTTCTTTCGCCCAGGAAATCCGAAAAACTTCGAGAAGTACTTCTGGAGTCATTATTGTTAAAGTAGTAGAGCAGTAGTTGTGACGATGTGTGTTTTAAAGCAGTCTCTCTTTTGTAAGAGAAAAAGCGAAAAAATCTGCGCACTTTGCAAAAAAAACGCACAAAATTATAAAAAAGATACACGACGCCACGGGCTGTTCCTCGTGTCAACACGCGCTCTTTCTTCTGGACAATGGGCGAGAAGCAACAGTCACAGTCCACGGTCATCGCAAAGTTGCAAACGGAGAAGGACATACTTCTGTTTTCGTTTTTCGCGCTCCTGTTCGTACTTTGGGCCGTTCTTAAAAACAACAACAACAACAACAACAAGGAAAGAAAAGAGGTGAAAATAATACGCGTTCAAAAACCAAAGACGAGGAGCGGAACTATGATGGAACGAGGTGCCAGCACTCTTACGCAAGTTTTTACGCACCAAAGCGATGTTTTTCGCGCACATCTGCTTCCAAAGCTTAACGATGTTGACCTCAAGTTTTTAAACCTGGTTTCGAGAGAGACGAAAGAAGCTATTCACCGAGCCCGTAGGAAAACAAAGAAGAAGTCGAGAATCTCTGATTTTACTTCTATTTCGACTTTACGATACGCCATGGATCGCATTTCAAAGTACGATTGCAATGCACCAAGCGAACAATACGTTTGTTCAGAAGTTGCCGCCACCGGAAGACTCGATATTTTGAAGTGGTTGGTGGGTGCGAAGAGGCTTTCGCTGGACGAAAGAACTCTAGAGCAAGCCGCTGAAAGAGGTCATCTCGAGTGCCTCGTGTACGCGAGAAAAGAACGCGGCTGTCGCTGGACGGAACCTCACGAAGGGGAATATTTTTGTGAAAGTTGCGGTGAATGGCACGAGGACGAGGATTTCGAGCCGAGTGACAGACCGATAGAACTCGCCGCTCTTAACGGTCATATCGAATGCGTAAGATTTTGCCACGAAGAAGAGTGTCCTTATCAAGACGAGCAGTTGGCAATAAATACCGTTCTTTCGCAAAATATTGACCTTCTGGAGTACGTGCACGAAACGATGGAAGTTGAATTGTTTTGCGGTTGGCAAAGTATCGTCGAGGAAGCGGCTGAAATTGGATTCCTCGAAGGATTGAAATACTTGAAAGAACACTCCGAATCCGAATGGGAGGATGTCGACCAAGAAGTAGCGTGTACTCTTGCCGCTGCAAATGGGCATCTCCAATGTCTAAAATATCTTCATGAAAATGAGTTCGCGTGGGACGCAAACGTGTGTAATTCCGCGTACAAAAATGGTCACATGGAATGTTTCGAGTTTGCGAGATCGAAAGGCTGCGCTTTCGACGAGTCTCTTTTGAGAGGTACCTTTTGAGAAATAGAGAGAGAGCTGTTTTTCCGCGTTTATGAGTAAGAGTAGTTCTTTTTCTTGCGATTTTTGATACACACAAATATACTATTGAATTACTTCGATGGCATCGCCGCAACTGAAACAAGATTTATGCAGTATCGATTACCCTTTCTGTCTGGGAGATTATGGCCTAAATGCGTGCCCGTAGTACTTACGGCTTCGCCGCCAGGGACGCAGCGAACGTTGTCCCAAACAACTTCTTCATCGCGAAAAGAGGGCCAACCGTGGGCACGAGATTCCGACTCAAACTCCTCAAAAGTTCTGCCTCTCGGTGCCACGAACAACGGCTTCCCAGTGACGGAGTCATAATACGTCGTCTCTTTCGTCCGATCGACTTCTTTCAAGAAGGACGTCGAAAGGAAATATCCCGCATATTCCGCGTAATGACGATTGAAGTTACAGATTCTATCAGCGGTTTCGTAATCACAGTTCCAACGCAACTCTTTCTGAACGGGAGAGTCTGACGTTCCGTGTGCTTTTTTAGACATGATGGATTCATCCGCCATGATTGGATATGTACTCCCCGCAGGTGCGTCGGCTCCTTTACACCCGTCGGAATCTTCTTTTCCTCCTAACCCGTTCGCCCATTCGATGATGCCCGCTTTGAAGGAGGAGGAAGAGGAGTGTTTTCTTCTACCGGATGATGACGACGACGATGAGGAGGAGGAAGGAGCGTTGCCCATTCTTACTGCGTTTAACGTGAAAGTGCTTCGTAACAAGTTGGCAGCCATTGCTTTTTCGTTCGTGTGTGTTTGTTAGAAAAGAGAATGACGTAATCGGTTTTGCAGGCGAGTGAAATGAGTGATAGTAAAATTAAAAGAGATATTTTCGTCGTATCCGTTTTATCCACAGACAGAATATCTCGTCAAAATCGCATAATATGTACGCACCATCATCAACAACGACAACGACAACGACATGGATGACAACGAGAATCACGTCATCGGTCGTCTCTTCTGTTCAACGTCGCGTGCAACTGTCGCCGCATAATCCACCGGTTGGAAGAAGAAGAAGACCGAGAAGAGCAGCAGCAGTAGCAGCAGCGACCAATAATAACAACAACAACGAATGCGTCAAGACAAAGCGAGAGATGTTAACGTTGACTGCCGCGATGTCGTTTTTGACTTTTCAACGAGAACAAGCGCGAGCGGATGATGAAGTAGTAGTAGTAGAAGAGGAAGAAGTGGCAACTGCGGAGAAAGAAGAAGAACCTGTTATTGTCATGCGCGATATTCGTACGGTTGTAATCACCGGTTGTAACCACGGTATTGGATTAGACGCCGCGACAAAGTTTGCAAAGACGAACAACTTGCAGGTGATTTTAGCCTGCCGCACGATGGCAAAAGCAAAAGAAGCGAAATATGAAATATTAGACGCGATTGCAGCAGAAGGCGGACGAGTGAACGATCCTTCCTTGTTGGTGCCGGCTGAGTGTGACCTCGCGGATTTGGAATCTATCAAGACGTTCGCGACGTCTTTAGGAGATGAACCGATTGATATTCTATGCTTGAACGCGGGCGTTCAATACGCGGGGAGTAAAGAGGTGAACAGAACAAAGGACGGGTTCGAGGTGAGCATGGGTACGGACCATTTGGGTCATTTCTATTTAACAAACTTGTTGTTGAAAAATGTTGAAAGTGCGGCGAGTTCCTCGACGTTAAAACCACGAATTGTTATCACGGCTTCCGAAGTCCACGATCCGGAATCTCCGGGAGGAAAGGTTGGGAGAGGCGCCGGCTTAGGGAATTTTGATGGCATTAAAGAAGATGGGGCGGAATTCGAGTTGATGGATGGTTCTGAGTTCGACGCCGACAAGGCGTATAAGGACAGTAAACTCGCGAACATTCTGTTCGCAAACGAGTTGAACCGACGATTAAGGTTAGCCAACTCGCAAATAAACGTCGTTTCGTTCGGCCCGGGCTTAATCACCCGCTCAAATTTTTTCCAACACCAAAACCCCGTGTTTACTAAAGTTTTCGATTTCGCAGCGAACGATTTACTTCATGTTGCGGAAACTGTATCGGGCGGTGGAGATTGTTTAATTAAAATGGCGTTAGATCCAGAGTTGGAAAATAAAACGGGAGTATATTACAACAATGACCTTGGAGGAGATACCGGTCACATTTTCCATGAGGCGTCGACCAGTAAAGAGAGCATGAACACGGAGGAAGCTGAAGATCTTTGGACTTGGTCGGAAGCGCTCGTCGGTGAAGAGTTTGATGTCTACATCTAATGATAGTGTTTTTGTTATTGCTATGATATGTTATTGCTATGCTTTGTACTTGTAGGTACCCTTGGTAACTAAGTAGGTACTGGTACTTAGATACCAGGTTCCTGAGATACATACTATTTCGTTTTCGCTTTCTTGTTACTCTTTTCTTCTCCCCCAGATTTCTTTTCTTTCCCAGCCGCGTACGCTTCATTCATCCAAGCCATGCACTGTTTCGAAGCTATGGCGTGGTCAACCATCGGTTTCGGGTAATCCACGCCGACAATGCATCCAGCTTTTTTTTGAACTTCCAAAGGTGCCGTCCAAGGTTCGTAAACGTATTTTGAAGGCATGTCCTTGAGCACCGGCAAGAAATGTTTCACGTACGCTCCTTCTTTATCGTATTTCTTGGCGAATGAATGTGGGCCGTAAACGCGAAAGTATTGATAAAAGAACGAGGAGGCCGATAACCACATCCAGTTTCCGTTGTTTAAAGCCCAGTCTGCGTCAACCAGGTCTCTATCGAAGACCCGGGCGCCTTCCTCCCATGAAATGAACAAGTCTCCTCGCGTCAAAAAACACGCCACGGCATGTCTGGCCAGATGATGCATCCAGCCTTCTTCTTTCAACTGCGTCATCGCAGCATCGATCCAAGGGAACCCGGTTTGCGCGTTTTCCCACTTGGCGAGATTTTCTGGATCGTGCTTCCATTTGATTTGTTTGCATATTCTGTTACCGACCATTTTATCGTAATTCGGGGTACCGCACGCGTTGACATAATAAAATTCGCGCCATAAAATCTGGCCCATCAAACTCGTCGGAGGATTCGTGTGTTTTCCTTTCAGCTCGTTCTTCAAGATATCTTGCAACTCAAAATAAAACTGTCGTACCGAAACAGTACCAAACTTAAGATGCGGCGAAAGTGCCGTCGTCGAAGGCCACAACAACGACTCTTCTTTTGGAGAAGAAGAAGAAGAAGCTTTCTTCGCCATTTCAAACGGATTCAACGCTTTTCCGCTGCCCTTCTCTTTTGCGAACAACTGACACGGCGACGACTGTGGCTTATCAAACTCTTGCACGTATTTGTATCCGTCTCCGCCTCTGCACAGGGCGCCGCGCATTCGTCGCAATCCTTCAGTTTCGCCGCCTTTACCACCTTTGAACGAAAGACTCTTCGCCTTGTATCCCAAATCCTCCAGGGTCGGTATACCGTTCGCGTATTTGAACTCCTTCGAAAGAGCATCTCCTGCGTTTGCTATCACTCGCAGGGAATTCTTCGGCGGCTCCGGCACTGGATTTGGTGGCTCGCCGACGTTTGCGAGTACTTTCTGAAAAGCGCCCATCGTGCTCGGAGGAATGCCTTTCGCCGAAGCCTTACTCAGCAAAAATTCCTGGTCATACAAAGTGTGCGACGCGTACGTGTTCACATCCACGTTGAGTTTCTTGCACATTTCGATTATTTCTTCGTCGCGTTGCTTACCGAACGGTTCCACTTGTTCCTTTTCGAAGTATATGGAGGAAACGTTAAACTTCTTGATGACGTTCGGCAACACATCTTTCGGCTTTCCTTGGACAACTGTTAAGCAATTGTTCGCGTCGTTCACATTCTCAATCGACAATAAGGATCCCAGATTCTCGTTCAAGTTTGTCAGCGATTGCAATAAAAAGTTCATTCTGTTCGCTCCAACGCTCTTCTCGTTGCAAAACCACGGATCTAAGATGAACAGTGGCAAAACTTTTTTGCTCTCGTCGCCGCCGCCGAAATTTTTCGCATCTATCAAAGCTTCAGACAACGCCGGATTGTCGTGAATGCGCAAACCTTTGCGAAACCAGACGATTGAGGTCGTCGCTTCATTGCCCATGGTTGTAAATGATGATGATGTTTGACCAGATGATATCGTTTGTCTTCTTACACGCGCGATTGATGGAGAACGTCGTTGATTAGTAGTAGCAGTGGTAGTAGTAACGAACGTCGACGAAAAATTCGATGACGACGACGCTTTTGCAATGTGAAAGTTTCTCGAACAACACCCGGCGAACGAGTTGTGATTCGAAGTCAACGCTCGACGAATGATGATAATGATGACGATTGTGAACGAATAAGGTATCTCTCGTTCGAATGTGTTCGATTGTATTTACTAGTATAGCAGCAGCACGCGTTTGAAGCAAGGAGAGGGAGAGCAAATTGGATAAATCTCTCTCTTTTGCGCCTTTTTATGTGGAAAATAAAAACAGCTCCCACCCCCTTGTTATCTCTCTCTCTCAGTCTTTCTCTCTCTTTCTTCTTACTAAAGAGATAGCGGAACTTCGTTTTCTTTCCCTTCCGAATTATCGTCGATGATGTTACCGTCGCCTTCCTCCTCGTCGATTCTTCCTCTCAAAATCCTCTCTACTTCCGCTTCTTCGACGAGTTGGTCCAACAACTTTTCGTCATCCTCTTGTTCGTTTTGGTTAGAACCCATTGTTGCGGCGACGGAGTAAATAGAACCACCGTATTCAGAACCACCAAAGTCTTTCACACTACCCACGTCATCTCCGCCTCTGGAGGAAACCGCATCTGAGCGAATGGAACGCACGTCGTCTTCGATTGGAAGCGGCGGAAAGGAAACATTTTTGAACTTGGAATTTTGGCGCTGAGCGAAACTTTCACCCGCGAGGAGATCCCCATTGGGGATGTTCTCGTCGTCATTTTTATTATTGTCGTTGTTGCTAATGTTGTCGATGCTATCGTTGTCGTCGTTGTCGTCCTCGTCGTCCTCGTCGTCGCTACTATTGGTATTACTATTATCGTTTTTGCTGACGTTGAATTTCAATGCTGCCATCATTTTTTTAGCCTCTTCGATTTGTTGCAACGCTTCTTTTTCCATCTCCTTTTGTTTCTCCGAAGTTATCGTAGCGAACGGATTCGATCCCGGTGGTGCTTCCGGCTCGAGTGCCGCTTTGCCGTAATAGTTGTCCGGATCTTCTTCTGATGCTTCTGATTCCGAATCTGCATACGTATTCGTACTCGCAGCATTCGCCTCGCGCTCGTCGACTCGCGGCGGAGGGGGCGACAGTGAACGAGGTGGTGGTGCCGCACGCTCCGTGCCTTGTACCGAGGAATCTGAATCACTATCGGAGCCTTCGTTGTTGTTATTATATCGTCCTCCTCCGTTCACTATTTTCGTCTCCGTGGAGTTGTTGTCGCCTGCGTCGTCGCATATTCGTCTATTCGAAGAAATCGACGACGACGACACATTGTCGTTTTGTTGCCGACGTGAAGATGACACGTTCTTCGTGTTCTCATCATCATCGTCATCATCGTTTCCATCACCAAAATTTTGAGCCTTTGCCTGTGTCGTAAATTCTTCCCTTTCCGCCCGTTTCGCCTCGCGCAAAACCTCATCGGAAAGGAGTTTCAACAGCCTCCCTCGTTTCACCGCAGCCGAGCAATTGTCGGGTAAATCGTACCCCATAAATCGAACGTGTGCCTCGGCTATTTGCTCAGGCATCGTACCCATCACTTCAATAGATCGTTCTAATCGATCGATGGCTGTCTTTGACGCCGCTTTGTGTGAATACATCGTATCTTCTCGAAGTGGTGAGTAGTAAGAGAGGAAGAGTAGAGTGTAGTAAAGTTTCTTTTGTTGACTCCAATCTCATACAGACATTCAATTTAGGGTATCCAAAAAAAAATTGGCCAGAAGCTTCTCCTTCGCACGTTTTTCCAATCAATCGTCACCCCCCCTTTGCAAACGGATTACATCGAAGCGCCGTATAAAATTCTTTTGTTCTTTTGAATCATCTTCACATAAAACGCGGATTTAAACGCTATAAGAAAGACTCTTTCACCGATCGAAAAGAAAGAGAAGAGATCGAAGAAGCGAACGCGAGTGCGATTGAACGGAATACAGAAGGTTAAGGAGGAAAAAGACTTGGTTTTAAATTCTTCGACGAAGAAAAAAATCAACGATCACATCGTCTTCTTCTTCTTTCCTCTTTCCGGTCTTTCCAAACCTCTCCTTTTGTGTTTGAATCCTCCTCTTCTTTCCTTTCGTTCCCGTCGTCAAAAGTGAGCAAGGAGTAGCAGAGATGATGATGATGACGGAGAAGAGATCAGATGCATTGAAGATCCTCCTCGCGATAGTCTTCGCGTTCTTCTCCGTTCTTTTCGCGACTGCGGAGAAGACGCCCAGGAAGATTTTTTGGGTGCCACACGTAGACCAATCGGCTGATTCCACGGAAATCTTTGTCGATTTCATCGACGAAGAAGTGAGCACGATCACTTTGAACTGGAACGTTCTCTCCAGCGACATTTGGTACGTTTAATAGTAACAGAGACAACGCTCTCATCCGAGAAAGAGAGAGCGAAACAAACGACGTCGATCGCGCGATAGAAAAGAAAGAGAGAATCTGTCGGTTCAAATTATTTTGGCCGTAGATCAAAGCCCCTCCTCAAAAGAAGAGCGGCGCGCGGGGGGGGGTCTCTCTATTCTTTTTCAAAAAATCCAAAGCGTTTTTTCTCTCAATCGCATTTTGTGAAATGAAAAGAAGTTTCTTCTTCTTCTTCTTCTTCTTCTTCTACGTTCAACGCATTCATTCTTTTGTCTTTGCGATCGTTAACGGTGTCGTGTTTCATAGCACGTAACGCGCAGTAGAGAAACTGACCTCATCTTCTTTCTTTTCTTTTTTCGCGAAACAGGATTTTGAAGAAAGTGGAAGCGGGATACGTATCACAAACGACTGGTTTTCTCGATTCGACGTGCTTGACGGGTGCGCAGTTAACATCCTTGAGTGGCGCGGAAAAGCTTGTCGATTATACGACGACACAACCGTTCGGAGCGCTTGAATTGAGCGTTGAAGTTGGATGGACGTGGTATTTAGTCGCCGGAGAGAAAACGGAGTGCGACGACGGCTACAAGATTGCCATTTCGAGGTCGGTGTACTCGCCGTCGCCGCCACCGCCGACTCCGAAAGCGCCGCCTGCCCCCTCGCCACCGCCACCGGTACCAGCACCACCACCGCCACACCCGGAACCGGGGACGCCACCGCCATGGAACCTGTCACCGCCGCCGGTGGTGTTGGAACGATTCGTGAACCCAATGCTCGAGTTTTATTCGTCCCTGCAAGGTATGTTCAACGTGTTCCCGTACGGGTTACAATACAAGCACGACATGGGCTCGACCATGTCGGGAATAGGCCAACAACACAACAGGGATTCGATTGCTATTGTTGCCAACGCGATCGGTGCGGTGAAGAACGAATCGTCTGCGCAGCCGCTCATGCGCGGTGATCCGTTACAAACGGCGTCTCAGTTTGTTGGGACGTTCAGCTTGACGTCCACAGCGACCGTGACTGACCTTTACCCAGGTATTCTCAGAGCGATGCAGGACATCGCGAACTCGGTATCTGTCACGGGCATTGTGGATGAAACTGGTGCAAACACGTACGCCGGCGTTGCGGTTGAAGTTTTGTTTCACCAAGAGCCGTACAGCTGCGAGAGAGTGCCGGGCGCTGTTTGCGACGCTGATCTGACCCAGGAAGATCGGGAAGCCGCGCCGGATGATGGCGTTCGCTCGGTATCTGTTTCCTTGAGGCACCCGGAGAAGAGCTTCGTGACTCTCGCAAAGGAAGCGATTCACGTCGCTTGCGATTCGGGGTCTCTCGTTACCAAGTTGACCACGCCGGGAAATATCGGCGACGTCGGACCGATCGATACGGTGACTGATTGCACAACTGGCGTAAGCACGCACGATACGTGGGGCGTGTATGAGCCAGTGGTTGAAGCCGACCCGAGAGGTGAGTTTGTCTACGCGACGTTCTATTATCCGGATGGTTTCACGCCAGCATTGGAGCAGCAAGTCGTTGACGCCGTCCTCCCATATGTGGGCGAACAGAAATACGTGCAAACCGACTGTAAGTCCTGGCCGATGTCTCCTCCATCTCCACCACCTTCCTTCCCGTCGCCGCCACCGAATTCACCGCCTCCACCGAACAAACCACCGGGGTGGGTGGCACCGCCGCCGCCGCCGCTACCGTCAAGGAATCCGCCGCCGCCATCGCCGCCGCCGCCAAGTCCTCCTCCCCCACCGCCATCGCCACCGTCGCCACCGCCCGCGGCTCCATCGCCGCCGCCACTTTCACCTTTCCCTCCGCCATCGCCGCCGCCGCCGTCGCCACCGTCGCCACCACCAGCGTCCCCATCGCCGCCACCGCCGCCGTTGCCGCCGCCTGGCATGCCGCCGCCGTCTGAGGCTGCTATGTATTGCAACATTTATGTCTCTTTACCGACCAGTTCAGTCAAGAATCAAGTCAAAGCTGCTATTGATGCGCTTGCGGATGTCAAATCCACGCAGGGAAATTCAGCTCCGGTACGAGCTGGAGGTCGAGCAAGGTATACTTCCATCGAGTTGGAGTCGAAGGATCAATCCTTCGAAATGGGCTTTATTGCGGCTCGGCTGTATCCGTTTACGGCCACAGAACTTCAGAGATTGCGAGACAAACTCACTTCTGTCCCAGGCTTGTATACCATTAGGTTCGGGTGGTTGGGCGCCGAAAACTCTATTGGAAGGAAGTTCAGTGCGAAGGCCAAGACGTTGTCGCAAGCGCGCGCTTTTCATTTAGCTGTTCAGCAATGGGTGAACACTTTACCAGCCTCAACTGAGAAAGATCAAGAGTGCATAGAAACTTGCACGGCGAGTGGAGTAGAAGAGGCTCAGTGCATATGCACGTATGGCCAGGTGTTCGTCATCGACACTGGCGCCGGCGTACCGGAAAAAATCTCTATGAACCAGAAGATGACCATTTATCACGACAATTTCTTCTACTCTGGGGAATACGATGAGTCGTCTGCGGTCACGCAACAATCTATTCGAACGTACGATTTGAGTAAATCAATGGCAAGCGCCCTTGGTTATCCGGTGAGTTTCAGGTTCAATCGATTGGGTTATGTGGAGAGAAAGCCGTTGGCGCCGCCGCCGCCACCACCGTTGAACTTAGCTCAAATCATTTACAACGGCATCGAGAATGTGAACGACGAAGGTTACTTCTTGTCGCCGAGCGATAGCGTTGGTTTCGCGTTCGGTATGGTGTTAATTATTGTTGTATTGGCGTACGGTATGAAGTTATTTGGCGAACCGCGCGACTCGTTCAAGTTGTTGTTCTTCTGCTTCTACCCGAAGTTCCGCAAAAAGTACAGAGAGATGGCGAAGAATGCCGTTGAGAAGATTAAAGAGGACAATAGATTTGATACCAACGATAAGGAGGGTGGTTCAGCGAACAGTAGCGACTTAGGTGACGAAGAAGCTGGAGCTTCTAGACCTTTCATCAAGAAGTTTTAGATCATATATGAAAAAAAAGAGAAGAGGAAACGGCTCAGATGTTGAAGAAATTTTTCATCGCCCGTCTTTTGCTCTTAAAATATAACAACGCAGATAGATAGTTAAATAAGGCGAAGCCGCTTTGTAAGAATAATATATTATGTTTTTAACTTTTATATAATATGTAACAACTTGACAGTAAACGCTTCCGCATATAACTTTCGTCCCGACCTTTCTTACGCATACGCAGCATCAAGGGCCTTCTTGTACTTCTTCACGAGATTTTGACGCTTCAACTTGAACGCCGCGGTGACCATGTCATTGTCCGGAGTCCACGGTTCCGCATCGAGCGCGAGCTTCGATGGGATTTCAAACTTGGCCAACTTCCCCTTGCACACGGCTTGTACCGCAGACGTAACTTCGGCGACGACCTTTGGATCTTTGATCATCGAATCGATAGAGCCGGAAATTCCGTTGCTCTCCGCAAACTTCTTCACTGGAGCTTCATTCACAACCACCAAAGCAATCACGTGCGACTTGCTCGATAACGCGTAGCACATCGCAGAAGCGACGTAAGGGCACTGCTTCAATACGTTTTCAACTTTACTGAGCGCGACGTACTCGCCGAATTGTAACTTCACCAAATCTTTCTTGCGATCGATGATTTGCAACTGACCTTTCTTCGTGAACTGACCGATATCTCCTGTGTGGAAATATCGAACACCGTCGATGAGCGAAAACTCTGTTTCGTTCTTCTTCTGCAACTCTGCGTTTGGCTTATCGCTCGGCACGTAGTAGCCCTGGCAGACAACCGGGCCACCGATGAGAATCTCGCCTCTTGGTAAACCAATGCTGGCATCGTTCTCATCTTTGGTCGAGTAGTTTCCTTCCTCCCAGTCCTTCAAGATGATCTTCGTGGAAGTTAAAACACCACCGACTGACGCGGAAAAATCACCTGGCGTGCAAATGGTGCCACACGATGCGGTTTCGGTCAAACCGTAACCTTGAAGTACTGGGCAACGGAAGCACGTTTGCATGAAAATGTGCGTCTCGCGGGATAAAGGAGCGGATCCGGAAACCATTTGACGGACTTTTCCGCCAATCAGTTTTTGTACCTTTTTGAAAATCAAAGCGTTGAAGAACGCCGTGGATCCAATTCTTCCGGCGTGAAACTCTCTTTCTCCAGCGGCTAACCCGGCACCGACAAGTTTCTTAAGTAATGGACTCGCCGCGGCAAATTTGGCTTGAACCGCTTGGCGCACTCTGTCCAAAACAGCCGGCGCAAAAACCATAAAGGTTGGTTGTAAAGTCGGCGCGTCACCTCGGGAGCCGGGAGCGAGTTTCAAACCCGTATCGGTTAGTGTCTGTGGCGACCCATAACCAATAGCAGCACCAAGGGCCATCATGAGGCATTCAGCCGCCATTTCCATGATGTGTGCCAAGGGCAAGTACGCCAAGTAGACGTCTTGGTTTGTCAAATCCGCGGAATCGTTCAAACCAGCCATGGAGGCCAACACGTTCGAGTGCGCCAAGACGACACCTTTTGGTGCTCCTGTCGTACCCGACGTGTACATGATGACGGCCGTGTCTGTCGATTTAGGGGGAACCGGGTCGCATCTCTTCTTGGACCCTGAGTCTTGGATGTCCGACAAGGCGTGCGCCTTGATGGATTTCGGCAACTTTGAGGACGAGATATGTTCCTGCTGATCCGTACCGATGCACACGATGTGCTTAATGGACGGACACTTCGATGCGACGGCTTGAACAGTTTTTAATAACTTCCCGTCGCACACGATGATTGAAGCCGAAGTTTCGTTGATACCATGTTCGACGCCTTCCGCGCCTAACGTGGCGTAAATAGTCACAACAGAAGCGTTCGTGCGAAAGCACGCCTGCGCGGTGATCATCCAATCCGCCTTTGTGTCCGCGTAGATGATCACCTTATCTTTCGGTTTCAACCCACACGTGTTGATTAAACCCGAGGAGACGTTGGCAACTTTTTCGTTCAACTGCGCAAACGTCAACCAGTCGTATTTATCGCTCAAGTGCAATTTTTCAAAACCTTTGGCATCGGTTTCCGTGTTGATGATTTTTCGTTCGCCAACTGCCGGTCTCGACCCGTTCACTCTGACGGCGTAGTTGAAAACATCCAAAACGGTTTCACAACCGGGAAACGGGGTGGTTGAAAAGTCGCTCGGTCGATCGGCGTTGGACCAAACGGCTAACCCGTTCGATGCTTTCGATCGAACGGAATATTCACCTTTCCTTTCCGGGTAATGCGGTCGTCCCATTCTGAGCTTTAAAAAAAGAGCTGCACAGATACCTCCAGCTGCGTATTCCATCTAATAAATCGTCTTCCTCTTCTTTAAGAAGAAATAAAAGCGAGCGTAGTATTGTTTATCAAGCAAGCGACGGCCGCAACAACAACAACAATAACACCCGATTGAATAAGTATCGCGTTGAGACACAACAAGAATTGGACGATCAAAAATAATTCTGACGCGATTAAATTTCTTTTTGCATGCATCTGCGAAGAGAATTTTTTTTTATTTTTGAGACGTGGACAAATCCCGTAAACCGAGGTTGAGATATTTTCAACAGCAGAGCACCAGAGGATTTTAAAATAGATAATTTGGTTTTGCAACGAAAAAAGTGCAGAAACGCGTGATTATTGCGAAAGACTAAGCGTACACATATTATTACTAAAACTAAATTAATAACGTACTTCTTTTCTCCCTTCTTCTTACGCAGGGGCTCTTTCTGCCTTGCCGCCGCTGCTATTGCGTTTTCTTCTTGCTCTCGCCCACTTTGCGGGAAACCAGTTTTTTTTGAAGTGCGATTGGAAGAGAAAGCCAACGAAGATGGTTCCTATAGCCATCTCCGTGCAGCATAAATAAAGTATGTATACCAAACTCGCCGGATTATTGAGCTTTAAAATAGTCTCATCGTAACTTCTCCCGAGAGATAAACCACGCAACGATAGCGTCAACGCTTTTCGGTACGTTATGCCCTCGGTTTCGTACAAAAGAAGCGTGGTCAAGGAGCCCACTACCGTAATCATAAAAGGCGCGAAGATGAGCATGAAAGACGCCAAACCCAAGATTTCTCCAACTTTGAAGCTGAAAAAAACAGAACGCGAACCAATTGCTCTCGCTCTCGCATCAGAGTCCGATAAAAGAGTCACTCGAAACACGTCAACTAAAACAGCTTCCATTTTAAACGCCCAAAATTTGATGATTTCCAAGTCGCTCAGTAACGCCACGGTGGTCAGAATTATTAAATACGACCAAATCGAAAGCATTACGGATAAGCAAACCCCACTCGGGTGAATGGGATAATCCATGTTGTTGTTTAAATTTATCGGTGACTTTACGATTTCTCCTACGATGAAGAAGAACGAGTGTTCTAAACTCCAATCTTCTAAATACGAAATGGCGCCCGCAAAAACCACCCCAAAAAAGCACACGCAAATAGGTACCAAAATATACACGAAAGCGGCAAAAAATGCGAATGACATCAACGGAAAGCTCTTCTTCAGCTGTTCTTCTTTGACTTCCTCCCAAGTTAAAGCTTCGGCGAGCCTTTTCCTCGTCTCGTCCCCTTTTTTTTGCCCGCTCTCGCCTGCTCCGCCGTCCGCAAAGTCGCCACCGCTGCGTTTAGACGTAATCGAGGCGTTACTCATTGTTAGAAACATCAGCGAACTTTCCAAGTCGACGTCGTCATCGTCATCGTTTTCGCTTTTCTCTTCTTTCTTCTTTGAATTGGTAAAATCTCTGTTTAACATCGAACTGCTTCTCGCTTGCGCTTCTCTTTCCTCTTTCTTCCTCTTCTTTTCCTCTTCCCGTTGAATTTTCTGCATCTGTTTCAACTTCACGTACGATTCTTTATACGCGGTTCCGCACATTCGGCAATACAAACCTCCTCTTCTATTAGTTGCCTGACACTCGCTGTTTGCGATGCACACCCAATCGTTCTTTGTCGGTTTGTTCATCAAGATGTTTTCTTTGTTGTTGTTGTTGCCTTGTTCGAAATCGAATTTATCGGTCTCCAACTCCACCGCGCCGATTTCTTTCTCTCCTCTGGAGACTCTGGTGACGGAATCGAAGCAGGGGAGAGAAAGAGATCCCATTACTATTCGAGCGTGTGTGTGTGTGTGTGTGTGTGAAAGTTCCAAAAGTAGTTGAAAGAGTATACTTGTATTACAAGTGAGGAACGTGAGCTGCAAAAGTGAGTGGTTTTTCACTCAATTTTCTTCTCAATTTGCTTTTTCGTGTTGCAATGTGGCCTTATTAATATCGAAATAAGGAACGATGACGATGATGATGATGACTTCAACGCGAATTTTCCCATCGCAAACGACCGCGTCGATACCGACAACCTCGTCGTCGTCTTTATCGTCGTCGTCGTCTTGTTCTTCCATCATCAGAGCGGCGTTTGTTCCAAGCGGAAGGACGACGACGATGAAGAAGAAGAAGAAGACGATGTTGACGTTCCAAAATAAGAGCGCTTTTTCTCGCTTTTTCTTCCACCGGGAGGAAGGATACTTTGTAGAACGTTCAACGAATTTTGATGACGAGGGAAAAGAAAGAGGAAAGAGGATGTCCTGTAACAGTAACAGCAACGCGAGCGGTACTGATGGGAGCAGTGGTGGTGATAAAATCCCTCCGATAGAAACGATTTCCCCGGGTCAATTCGACGACTTGTCTAAAGAGGAGTTACAAAAAGAGCTGGCGGCGAGTTTTGAAATACGAGCGGCGATGGCGGCGAAGTTAGAGTTAGTGGAGGACCAGTTGAGAGCGACGGTCTCGGAAGTGTGCAAGATATTAGCGCTGAAGAGAGAGGCGGAATTTGAGCTCAAACGCATGAAACAGACGTACGAAACAGTGGACGACGACGAGAAAAAGTAAAAAGGAGGAGTATTTTTTTGTTGTTGTTAGATGAGAATTCTTCCGGCCGACACGTGTAAAAATTCCTCAGAAATATGTCCCACGCTGCGTCTTCGTTTTCGCTTCCTCCTAATATTATTAGTAGTCGTCGTCGTCGTCGTCGTGTGAACAACAACAACAACAACTCTTCGTCTCTCTCGAACAACAAGAACAATAGTATCGAGAAGACCACATTGAAGTCTTCAATCATCATCACTCCTCGCGCATCATCGTCATCAGATAAAATGACGTCAAAACAAACAACGATAGGATTCCTCGGGGCTGGAATTATGGCCGTCCCGATGGCTTTGAATTTAATCAACAACGGCAATCATAATTTAATCGTCTGGAACAGAACGGCTTCGGCATGCGACCCGTTGGTCAAAGCGGGAGCGACTCTAGCGAAGACTGCGCAAGAGGTGTGCGAGAAAGCGGACGTGACGTACGTCATGGTGAGCACCCCGGAGGCGACTTTAGAAGTTGCCACCTTGGCCAAAGATGGTGTCTCTGACGGGAAAGGATACGTCGACTGTTCTACGGTGGACAGACACACGGCCCAAAAAGTATCGGAAATGATCACCAGCAAAGGTGGTCGGTATTTAGAAGGACCAGTGAGCGGATCGAAAGCGCCGGCGGAGAACGGGCAGTTGATTTTCTTATGCGCCGGGAGCGAGAGTCTGTTTAAAGAAATCAACGCCGACGACGCGAATCAACTAAATAAAATGGGCAAAGCGAGCTTCTTTTTAGGCGAAGAAGTTGGTGCCGGAGCGAACATGAAATTAATCGTTAACTCGTGCATGGGTTCAATCATGGCGTCGTTCGCAGAGTCAATCGCGTTGTGTGAAGACGCAAGCTTATCGAAACAAGACTTGTTAGACGTGTTAGCGCTCGGAGCGATTAATGTTCCGATGTTTGGCATGAAAGGTCCGGGGATGATTGCGAGCGATAAGAATACGAAGTTTGCGCCAGCATTTCCTTTGAAGCATCAGCAAAAAGACATGCGTTTGGCCGTCCAATTGGCGGACGAACTCGGTCGCGAGTTACCAGTTGCCGCAGCCGCAAACGAGATGTATAAGCGAGCGAGACGAGACGGGCACGATGACGAGGACTTTGCCGCCGTGTTACACGCCGTGCGAAGAGAGTAATGAATAAGAAAATATTTAGTAGTAAATTACACATTAAAACGATCAATAAATAGTGAGTGCATTATGTAAAAGTTTCATTTCTCCTCTCGTCCTTCATGTTGTGTTCTCAATATAGACAAAGCCGAAAAGAAACCTCTGCTTTATTATTTATTTCTTTCTCAATAAAGGAGAGTTTTCTTCATCTTCATCCGCGCCATCTTTATTCTTTTTCGTGCTGTAGTAATAACCGAAGCCAGCGCACACCAAGCCGCACGAGATAGCGGCCAAAGTCGCCGGATCTCTGAGGTTGATGCTGAGTGAGTTTGTAATCCACAACGGCGACGACTTCGACAAGGACGCTTCTTCAATGAAGAATGACGACGCCGAGGCAACCATAAACCCGCCACAGAGGATGTACATCAAACCAACGAGCGTCTTCATGTATGATGTCATGAAGAAGATACCCAAAACCGCACCAGCGGCGCCAACGTACAAGACGTAGTCGACAGCTATCGGGGCGAAGAGCCCGATGGCGATGGTCGCACCACCGCCAATACCGAATCCGGCGCACGCGGCGAGAATTCTGTAGAACCAAAAGTTATAGAAGAAAATTCCCAAGCACATGACCGCGCCAAAAGCTGCGCCAATATATAATTCGTTATCCGCATTGACCAAGTCACCTGGAATAGCATCCGACGCCATGCCGAGCAAGCGGACGGAAAAGAAAGCACCCGCCACGAAGGTTAAGCAGTATTGGAAATACATGTGGTATTTCAAACCAAAGAAGCAAAAGAGAAAGCCGAGAAAGAGCATCCCGAACGCCTGTTGTTGGTATTATATATGATGATGATGAGAGTGAGTGAGTGAGTGTTCAGGTACTATGAAAATGCGAGGATTTCCAGAAACGAGGACGTGGTGACTTCGAAAAACGACGCGCGAAATCAAAATGTCAGAAAAACACGGTATATTAATAAAGAAAACAGAAGCGACGTACCTCGACGTTCGGAATCGCATCAATCGTGGAGATGCCAGTGGACGCGCCAAGCTGGGTATTGACAGGAGTATCCATGCTTGCGTGATTCTTTTTCTCGTCGCGTCCGTCAGAAAATTTAGTGAAGAAGAGAAGATCACCGAAAATACGAAAGGGTGTTACTACTGAGAACTGTGAGACAAAGAAAGTTAATATGAAGAGGAGCTCTAGAGAAAAAGAGGGGGAAATTTATTCGGTCAAAAAATACGAATACCAGAAGGTTTCGTTCGTTCATTTTGTGTGTGCCGTGATTGATGTTCATTACAAAAAGACTCTTCCTCTACCTTGACGGATTATAGAAGGAGAAGTGTAGAACTCTTTCTTACGAAAAGAAGAGATTTTTAACTTTACATTGGCATGAGCGTAAAGGTTTGCGTCTCCACTTGTTGAATGCCCTTGATGGATTCAACTTCCTTGAGAAAGTCAGCCTCCGGCGCGAAGCCAGCGGCTTCCCACTCACCGAAAGAGTCGCCGTCCAAAGCAACGATGACTTTAAAGTCCATGCATCCACCGCAAACGACTCTTTGGACGCTCTTGACGCCTTTGACTGCCTTCACCGTCGCGAGTTGCTTTTCCAACACTTTTTGGGCGGCGGCTAAAGATGCCTTGTCGTCGTCCGGGGACCATTTCATGCGCCATTCGCGAGCGACCGTGTCGAATTCTGTGAATGAATGAATGAATGAATAGTTTACATTTCGGTGAGTTGAGAAGAGTTTCAATGCTAGAAATAATAGAAAGACGAAGAATACGAAGAAGCAGAAGCAGAGAGAGAGAGAGAGAGAGAGAGAGAACGAAACGAAAAATATCTCATGACAGAGACTCCCGGGAAAACAGGGAAGAAGAACAAAAAAAGGAAAGAACGGAATTTTTCAACAACATCAAACAACAACGTACCGACGCCTTCCGTGATGGTAACCTGTGTGATAAATGTAAAGATATCACGCGCGAGTGTGCGTGTGTGTGTGTAGCATGAGAGTTTTTGCGAGGTTAGTTGATTCTCGCGCGCGTTCACACGAAAACGAAAACTAGAGAAAGAAGAGAAAGAAAAAAAGCGCAACCGATCGTTTTGTCGGTCGGCTCACATATCGAGAAAAAAAGAAATCGACGACGACGACGACGTACAGCTTTCGTCATGACTGAGCGTTTAGTATTGATGGTAGTTCTTTGCGATTTGGAGAAAGTGGTGCGTACAGATGCCGCAAAAGAGGAGCGTAAAATAGCTGAAGACATATATGTGAATGTGTGTTTGAATAAGATTTTGTGTGACGTTTTCGCTCCCTCTGCTGTTTTTTTCTCTTCTTTCTTTCTCCCTCTGCTCTGAGGTTTCAAATCTCGTCACAACGAACTTTAAAAGGAAGAAAACCTCATCAGCAGCATCAGCAGCAGCAGCGATACAACTCACGATGGTGTCTAAAATGATGGACGACGGAGAGGAAAAGAAGAGCAAGACGACGACAACGACGAAGAAGAGCGTGTTAGAGAGACTAGAGCCGAAGACGAAAACCATACGAAAAGAATCTCGCAATAATTCGCCAACTACTTTTTATAACAATAACAACAACAATTATAATAATTATAATAACAACAGAGGAGGAAGAGGAGGAAGAGGAGGAAGAGGAGGAAGAGGACGAGGGTTCTTTGACAGAGGGTTCAACAGCAGAGGTGGTAGTGGCGGAGGTTATCGCGATGGTGGGAGAGCCAGGTTGAAATCATCTTTGTGCAACCAATTCCCGGCAAAGAAAGATGCTGCGACAGGTGAAGTAATTGTACGGTGCTACGGCTGTGTCATCATCCGCGTAACGACAACCGGCGAAACGAGCCTTTACCGAGAAAATGTCGAGTCTAAGAATTACGCCAAAGCTCTGAATGTTATGAATGAACACCTGAAGAAAATCGGTTTCTCTGTGACATCGTCCAACGAAAATAATACGGCGAACGCAGAAGGCATGGATAGTCACATAGCCGATCAAGAAGGAGGAGGAGGAGCTCCTAGATGGAACGTGTCTGGCATGAAGAAATTCATGCTTTTCGTCGAAGGCATGACTTTACCACCGCCTCCGTCACCAGGCCCTGGGAGAGGTTTAGCACTGCTCTTGCCCACGAAAGTGTGAAAACTGGCTTCGACGACGACTCTTTTGCGACGAGGAAGACGAGAAAGACAGTTGTATTATAGCGTACGAAAGTTTTATTTATACGATGTCCAAAATGCAGTTGTATTATTAGTACCAGTGGTACCAGTACCTAGATATGTATTCATGTATTAGGTCATGCTATGTATCCTCAATCTCTTCGAACAAGCCGATAGAATCAGTCGAGAGAATTATCTCGTCTAAATCTACCAAGTTTAAATTCGTTCTCGCTGTCGTTGTCGCTGCTTCAAGTTTCAATGCTTCCAGAGCGAATGCAACCACTCGAGCATTCAGTTGAGTGTTCTTTTGTGCGGCGGCGATGTCCGCAAACGATCGCAAACTGCCGATGCCGATGTTGGTGTTTGTTGGACGCGAAACGATGCCAAAGCCGTTGCAGTTGCTGCTGTTGTTGTTACAGAAAATTTGTTTTTGGCGCGACGACGACGACGACGACGAGCTGCTATTCATACTACTATTCATACTACTACTATTACTGCTACCGCGCGCGGATGATGATGATGACGAATGTGTTCGCATGAATCGAGCCATCTGCCGCGAAATGTTGCTCAACCGGTAAGACATTTCTGCGCTTCTTCTTGTACTTTTTATTAATATTATTGCGGAGGGGGGAGGTGTTGTGGTGAAGGAACGTACTGAAAAAAGAGGCCCCTTGTTGGGGCCTCGTTTCCTCATAAAAAAACGCACAGAGCAACCGCAGTTGTCTTTTACATCGCGCACATACACACACACACACACCTTATACGTACATAATGGTTAAATTTTTGAAAGGTACGAACGATTAGAAGTATTCTTCCACGGTGTGCGACCGATGGTTCCCTTCGCGATGCGCGTGACGCGCGCCGATTCCGGATTTGTTTTCAGAGGAAGCCCTCCGAGGGGATGACGGGTCTTTTCCGCTTTGGAATCGCGCTCTGTGTTGACGATGGAAACATCAGACGCTCGTGCGCGTGGTCAAAGTACAGGCTCGAATGCGTTTTTGACAAGATTGCGCGTGTTTGTTGACGATTCATCGTTCGCGCGTGTGCGATACTTCCGACCAAAGCTGTCCACATTTCCTCCTCGATTTGCGGCTTGCTCTCTCCCTCCCTCTCTCTGAACATTGCGTTTTTCCATTCTTCTTTCCACGGGGAAGTCTTCTTTTACGTTTGAAAGTAAACTAACCAGGTGTATTTTCTCTTCTTCTTTTTTCACACGCGCAGGCGGTAAAGTTGTTGTAGTCACCAATGGCCGATATGCGGGCAAGAAGGCGGTGATTGTCAAATGCAACGACGAAGGTACGAACGCTCGTCCGTACGGACACGCTTTGGTGTGCGGTTTGAGAACCGTACCGAGAAAGATCACGAGAAAGATGGACCAAAAGAAGCAAGACAAACGATCTAGATGCAAGACTTTCATCAAGTACATCAACTTGAACCACCTCATGCCGACGCGGTACTCGTTAGATGTTGACTTGAAGGGGGTTGTGACGCCGGATGTCTTGGACGACGCGACCAAGAAAGTTGCGGCGCAAAAGGAGTCTAAAAAGTTGTTCGAGGAGAAGTTCAAGACTGGCAAAAACCGCTGGTTCTTCACGCGATTGGCGTTCTAATTTAATCTTAGCATATTTGGTAATATAACAAAATCTAGTAGTAATATAATTGCTTTACTTTAATATGCGCGCTCGAAGGAAAAACAGCTTTTTGTTATTATTATTCTATTTGTTTACAACTCGTTACAAACTTTGCCAGACTCTCGAGCGGGCTTTGGAAGAGGAAGCGAACTTACCTCGCGTAGCTACCGTGCACGTCGAGCTTCCTGTTTTTTCCACGCCTCTCGAAGCCATGCACATGTGAGCTGCGGAGATACAAATCATCACGCCAGCCGCAGTCACATTGGAGTGACTACCAATAACTTTCTCAAAATCATCCGCTAAATCCGAAGTGAGCCGCTCTTGCACTTGCAGACGGCTTCCTTGTCTAGATACTATCGCTTGAACTAATTTTCTATCGAGTGCGTGACCTGGGGAGTGCCAATACGCCACATGAACGACGCCATGAAAAGGTAACAGGTGATGTTCGCACGTTGTCGTCAATAATAAATCTCGCTCAATCGTAAGTTCGGAGACGTCAGATGTCGATGTGGAACTGAAACACCGCCTGAAAGTCGACATAGATGACGATTCTGGTACGTTTTGTTGCACTGTTTGCTCTAAGGAAACCTCTCTTCCACAAACCGATTCATTCATCATGGAAGCATAGTTGAACGCGCAACGCGCGAGCGAAAAAGGAGCTTCAACGCTTCTGCATCTCACAACAGATGATGGCATTTTGTTGTGAATATTCTTGCCGTTCTTGTGGTCGTCTCCTGCTGCATCGCTTGACAAGATAGGTGATGATAAAGTAGATGGCGAAGGCGGTGTTCGCGCTCTGCCCTCAAACGAAGTGTACGATGACAGCGAAATATCATCCGCCAAAGCAGAGTTATTGTCTCGCATTGTAATGTCGTCGTCATCATCATCATCGTCATCCTCGTCATCGTTATCGTCATCGTCATCATCGTCTCCGCAACCCACGAGAAGATTTTCACTACTAGAGCTAGTTGAAGTTCCGTTTGCTGACTTTAATCCAATCGCTTTGAGAAGTCGGATCGATGCTTCGAGAGCTTTTTTGGGTGGAGCTTTCGAGCTTCCCCGCTCCGACGGAGACGTGCTCCGCCGCGAACTGCCTTCTAAAGGCGACGAAGTATCTTGTATCTTTGCGCGACCCATGCCGAGCAACCCTTCAAATTCGGTCCATCTTCCCTCGCGACACTCTTCATCTTCATAATCCTCCGCATCGTTCTTCATCGCCGAAGAACGATCAAATTTCTCTCTGCATCTGCCCAAGCTCAAACATCCGACGCCGTGACGACTCACGTTTCTAGCAGATGCTGCGTTCGCATTACCTTTCCGTGGTCCTAATTGCGTGGTTTCTAAAACGACTCCAACACCTGAAGCGCATGCAATTTCTCCAACAGCTTCCGCAATTTCTCGCGCTAAACCTGCTGGATTTTGCACTCTTCGAGCAAATACTTCCGCTACGCGCGCAACTTTACTCAATCCAAGAATGTATCCGTCTTTCGGAACGTAACCTACGTGCACGACGCCGTAAAAAGGCATCATAGAAGTCGAAGAAGTGGAAAATATTGGCACGTCGCGTACTAAAATTATAGACGCGTCGTCGCCTTCTCGTTTTTGTTGTTCTTGTTTTGCTTCTACATTTCGCGTGCTCTCTTCACCCTCTCCGCTCGCGTCTTGTTGTTTCATCGTTATCGGTCTCGAAAGTGTGGGTTCTTGAAACAATGCCGTACCGAGCGCATCGCGGGCAGTTTTTCCGTATCCTTTCATGGCGAATGTCATGGCTTTGGCGACTCGTTTCGGAGTATCCAAGAGTCCTTCGCGCGTAACGTCCTCGCCGAGGCCAGCGAGTAAATCTCTCACGCACTCCTCCACGAGGTTCATCCGTCGCTCTTTTGAGACGTCGTCCTCTTCCTCTCCGAGAACTCCTCCCTCGCAGCCACCGACGAGGATGGCGTCCGTTTCTCTCTCCGCTTCGTCTCTCATGAGTGATGAGGATCTCTCCGAGGAGTTTTTTTCGTCGTCCTCGTACTCTATTTCTTCGGCGTGAAAGGCATCATCATCTTCCTGGCACTTCTCCCTTCTTCCTCTTCCTCCGTCGTCCACCGCACATTTTTTTGAGAGCCCACCGGCGTTCCTCGTCGTCGTCGTCGGAGTCGGAGTCGGAGTCGCTCTCGGCGCTCTCGGCGCGTGGTTGACTCTCGTGGAATCTTTGCATTCCTCCATAATCATCATCATCGCGTTTTGTTATCTATCTCCAGGGAGCGAGCGAGCGCGTGTGTGTTTTTAGTGAGTGGATACACTCGACGACACGACGCTCGTCGTTAAATGGAATGGACACTTTTCGGTGGATAACGCGAAAATCTCTTTCATCATTGAGTGGTCGGTCCCCTGCGAAAAAGGGAGAGCTTTTTGACTGAAAACTGACTGCGAGAGTCCTCCTTTCTTTTCTTCCGGGAGAAACGACCACGAACAACGTCATAACTTATACGACGATCTTTTGACGGACCGAGTGTAACTTCTCATTCTTTAGAACGTAACGAGAAAAGAACTCTGTACTTCCGAGCGCGCAGCAGCTTAAAATAACAGAAAGAGAAAGAGAGATAAATTTCTCTAAACTGGACACGCATTTTTAAAAGCGATAAGTAAGCAGTGTGTGTTGAGGGGGTTGCTTTTTCTAAACATAAAAACAATCATGTCTTCTCAAGCGATGACTTTTGGATCGAAGACGACGATTGTCGCCTCTTCTTCTTCTTTGAGAACGAGCGTCCGCAGAAATGTCAGATCGAACCGAACGACGACGACGAAAGCGCAGCAGCAACAACAAAGACGACTCGCCATCGGCTCGAACAATCATCATACGTCATCGATGATGGTAAAATCTTCCCCGGCGTTGAGATCGAGAATCGTCGGTAAATCTTCCACCGACGAGGATGGGTTCTCCGGTACGGTTGTTTTAGACGTCGACGAAGTACCGGATGAGTGCGATGTGAGGAATCCGGACCCGAAAAAGTGCGAACCAGTGCGCTTAAAGATCGACGACGTGTGGTACGACGCCAGAGGGTGGGCGAAAGCGCATCCGGGAGGTGAAAGATGGATCCACTTCTTTGACGGTCGAGATGCCACGGATGCCTTCTACGCTTTGCACTCGTACGGTCCAAACGGTGCCGACTTAGCCCTTCGAAGACTCAAAAAATTACCAAAGTGCGACCCGCCGGCGGATACTTCCAAGCTCCCGACGGACCGACAATACGAAATCTCCATGGGTTTCAGAGAATTTAGAAAGAAGCTCGAGGCTGATGGGTTTTTCAAAAGAAACGCTGTCAAGGAAATCTGGGCACTGTCGCAAGTTGTCGCTTTATACGGCGTCGGAACTGCTGTCGCGTACTCCCATCCGATTATTGCCACCGTGCTCTTGGCGCTCGGCGCGGTTCAAGCGGGTTGGCTCGGACACGACTACGTCCACGGTAGAGGCAAATTATGTGATTCTATGAGATACATGCCGACTTTATTGAACGGTCACTCAGTTGAGTGGTGGACGCAAAAGCACTCCATGCATCACACGTTTACGAACGAAGAGGACATGGATGGGGACGTCATGATGGAACCGTTTTTCTATCTCAGACATCCGAAAGATTCCGGAAGGCCAGACTCTCCCATGCGCAAGTGGCAACACATCTACGGTTACCCTTTGTTGTCCATCATGTACTGGCTCTGGAGATCGCACTCTGTCAAGGTTGCGTTTAAAGAAAAGAGGTGGAAGGAAATCATTTTAATGGGTTTGAACTACGTCTGGTTGGCGACGTGCATGCCGTGGCAAGTCGCGCTCGGCTCGGTCACGTTGGGCGGTTTCATCGTCGGCTCTTTGGTCAGCGCGACGCATCAATCTGAAGAGATTATGGACGCCTCTAATGCGGGTGAATACGTCGACGGTCAGTTTCGATCTACCAGAGACGCTGAAACTGTCTTTGGTCCTCTCGAAACCTGGATCTGGGGCGGCATGGACACTCAACTCGAGCACCATCTCTTCCCTACTATGCCGAGATACAACTATCACAAATTGCGACCGATTTTGAAAGCGTGGGCGAAAGCCCAAGGTATTTTGTACCGATCGAGTCCGTCGACGACTATCATTTCGGATAACTGGAAGCTTCTCGATAAAATCGCTCACCAAGCGTAAGAAAGAAACGCGCCCCTGTCGTGTATTTTAAAAACTTAACATTTTATTATTATAAAAAGGAGAAGCTCGCGACGAAGCGGGTGAAGATAATACACTGATAATAATAATATAAAACTTTATGATTTTAGGAATCAAAATTGATCGAATACGAGACGGAAGAAAGAACGAAAAGAGTAAAGGATTCGTCGCGTCGATGTGATTTGTGCGAGTGCGTGTTGTAGAGGAATATATTTTAATCAAATAAAAGTCCAACTAATACTGTGATTTATAATCGAGCACCCAGGGAGACTGTTGTTTGTTTTTTTGGGTCCGCCCCAAAAAAAAGCAAAATCTCTCTACCGACGTGTCACCGTTGGGAAAGAGCTCACGCGAGAACCGCACCTTTTCCGAAAATTCATCCGGCATTCTTTTCTGCCTTGTGCGCGCACTTTCTTTAAAAGAGAAACCATCTCATCCATAATGTTCGCGACGCAATCTTTAACCAAGCAATTCAACTCGACGGCGACGACGACGAGTTCGTTGACGCGCAAGCAACAAAAGCAATCTCGAAGACGCGCGGGGAACCAAATCACGCGCGCGTCTTCTGCCAACGTTGAAAAGCCGAAAGATTCTCCACCACCAACTTCTTCGGCAACTGCGACGAATCCTCCGACCCCGCCGAAAAAAGAAGATCGCAAAATTGTCAACGGTCAAGACGTTCCATCTTTCGAGGATATCTCCACCGCGCACTTCCGAATCAGTTCAGGTACGTTTCCTCTCTCTCTCCCTTTCTCTTTCGTATCCGTAGATGAGAGATTTGGTGGATATCAATTTTCCTTTTCTTCAAAATGGGTGCACTAATCTCTCCTCTTCTTCTTTTTCTTTTTTTTCTCGAACTGAAACTGACTGACTGATGAGAAACAAAACATGTGTAAAAAATAATCTCTTTTTTCTGTGCGTTGGAAACTTATAACTGACTCTTATCATCATCATCATCATCAATTAACAGGTGTGGTCCGAACGAGATGCGTCGAGTCTCACGCCATGTCCAAGGCCACCGGAAGCAGAATTTTCTTCAAGCACGAGTGGGAACAACGCACCGGGAGTTTCAAAGAAAGAGGCGCGAGAAACGCTTTGATGTCTTTGTCGGACGCTCAGAAGAAGAAAGGTGTCGTCGCCGCATCCGCCGGTAACCATGCGTTAGCGTTGGCCTACCACGGAGCTAAACTCGGCATTCCAGTTACGGTTATTATGCCTTCGATTGCCCCGTTGACGAAAATTACCAAGTGCAGAGACTTGCAGGCGAGAGTTATCCTCCACGGCGCGACGATTGCAGACGCCGCAAAGTACGGCAAAGAAGAGTACGAGAAGAAGGAGGGGTTGAAATACATCAACGGCTTCGACGATTTTGAAATCATCTCTGGTGCGGGCTCGATGGCTCTGGAAATTTTAGAAGACGTCAAAGACGTGGATGCCATCGTCATCCCAGTCGGAGGCGCCGGTTTGATTGCTGGTTGCGCTTTGGCCATTAAAACGTTGAAGCCAGATTGCTTAGTCGTTGGCGTTGAAGCCGACCGATGCCAATCCATGAGCGCGGCGTTGAAGGCTGGAAAACCTACGCTCGTTCCTTCTGGAGCTACTTTGGCTGACGGTTTGGCTGTGCCAACCGTCGGACCGCGATCCTTCGAGACGTGCAAAGATTTGATCGACATCATGGTGACGGTTTCAGAGAGAGACATCGCGACGGCGCTTTTACGATTGGTAGAGTTGGAAAAACTCGTCCAAGAAGGTGCGGGTGCTTCAGGCTTAGCGGGTATTTTGGCAAATAAGATACCGCAATTAAAAGGTAAAACCGTGGCAGTCGCGCTGTGTGGAGGTAACATCGATACGAGCACATTAGGATACTGCATTGAACGTGGCTTGGTCGCCGACGGGAGACTCATTAAATTTGAAGCCGTCGTGAGTGATCGTCCGGGAGGTATTGCGGGATTATGCGGGGTTATCGCGGAGGCAGGAGCGAGTATTAAGCACATGACTCACGACCGCGCGCGCCTTGGTGAAGAAAGTCACTCCGTGTTGGTCACGGTCGAGTGCGAGTGCACCGGTCGGGAAATGGGGAAGGACTTGATTCAGCGCTTGGACAAGAACTACAAAATCATCAGCACGAGCATGTTGTAAAACAAGAAGGGATCATTATAAAATTGAAGGAGAGAGAGGATGAGAGACGAGGAAAAGTCCATTTACTTTAAAAAGCCTACATTATTATTAATGTTCTTGTTGTTGTAATACTTAGAGTGTGAATTTTTTTTATCAATAAAACTACAACACCACTGAAACATTATCATCGAACACAACGTGAATCGATGAAGAGGAAAGTATAATAAGAGATGCGTAAGGTTTTGTCTAGAACTCTAGAAGCCAAAAAACCTGTTTTAAAAAAGTGCCCTGATCGAGAATGCGCTTGATAGCAAACCTTGACCCCGATTTATCTATAGATTTAACTACACGCCAAAAATCGGATAAAAGTGCGTCATCATGAAAGATGTAACATTACTTCATGAACTCGTTACGGTCACCCAGACGTCTGGGTGATCGAGCGGATAATATGCCTCGTGGGAAGATAAGGCATCTGCATGATTGCCACCGTGCACGTGACCCCCGAATGCGTGGAAAACGCCATTTTTGAACGCGGCGCCGAATCGAAATCTCGCGGTGGGGATCAATTGGCGATCCTCCCAAGCGTCGTGAGCAACAAAGTATTCCTCGACATGATGCGTGGCAAGCTGGGTAGCGCTGTTATCGGTGGTGTTCGTTTCGCCCCCAATTGCAAGCAACGAGTTCGCGATTGGATTGGCAACGAGTTGAAAATCGCCTCTGCTGTTCTTCATTTCAGCGTGCGTCGACGTCCAAACGTCCGTCAACACGTCGAGCGAATAGAGCTTTGACTGACTCACATAGGGTACCGCCACACCGGTTAGGGTATCGTGCCAGCCTCCTGCGAGATAAATACTGTTTTTCAACGCCGCGCAGCTCACGTCCCCTCTTGGATCCGGAAGATCCGAAGTTTTGACCCACTCGGAAGACAACGGTCCAGCGAGCTTATACACCGAGTTCAATACCGAATAGTCTACTCCGTAACCACCCATGAGATAAATAGCGTTGTTAGATCCAGTAGCCGCGCATGCATCTTTGACGACTGATGGCAAGCAACGTGTTCCTGTTTCTGTTCTCCACGTGTTCGTGTCGACGTTATAAACCATCGGACAGACCTTGTCGGTATCCTCGTCGTATCCGCCGTCCACGCCCGGGGTAACAGCGGAGATTCCGCCAAGGATCCAAACTTCGTTTTGATTCAGGTCGTTCTTCATGACAGCTGCGGCGTAACGCGCTCTCGCTTCTGGCATGTTAGTCATGGAATCGTATGAATCATTGATGGAATCGTATCTGAGCACTGTATTGAGATACGTCCCGCTCACATCCTTGCCTCCGAAAATATAAACGAAATCCGTTTTATCTCCTTCAATAGAAACGGCTTGGAAATCCGAGCGCGCACCCCCTTCGAGACGCCTCTTATGATGCCACACTCCAGATCCTCGAAAGAATGAGAACGAGTTCTCGTTACTTGATAAAGGAGACGGTTTTCCAATCGAGAGTCTCACTCCGGTCACACCGTTAGTGTCGTTTTCAAGGTCCCGAACCGTCTTGGCGGCGTAAATCGACAGCGAGAACGCGATGAGCAAAACTATCAAGTGGACCGCGTTGTAAATAGTCGTGAATAACGACGAAGACTTTGAAGAACGATATCCTCCTCCGCTGGTATTGGGCATGTTCATCATCACTACCGAATCTGTCGAGTCCATCTCGTTTCTTTCTACGGAAGAAAAGAGTGAGGAAAAATTGCATTGGCTCGATTAAAAACGACGTCACTTTTTCTCTCGAAAGTACAGGAGCAAAGTAAGCACGACAAACGCGAGGAGCTTAAATATGCGTATTCTTATCGTACATCTATAACTTAATAAAGCTAAATTTGCAGTAAACTTCTGTGCAACTCTCCAGCTTCTGCTCCTTGCGTCATGACAAACAATCGCAACGAACTTCCGAGAGACTTGGAAAGTTCGGTGTGAAACCAGAGCAACTCGTTTTCCATATTCGCCTTGGCGGTTTCGTATTTTTTAAACAACGTCGTCTTCTTGACTCGATAATCGGCTACTTTCAATTCGAGTCTTCTTTTTTCCTCTCGTTTCGGTCCAGCGTCCGGTAAGCCTAGGGAGGAGATCTTGTACTGGTTCCTCGCTATGCTCTGTAACGTGTGATTGTATTCGTCTACTATTTTTTTCCTCGCCGCGAGCGCGTTGACAACCTCCATGATCAGTTGCAGAGACCCGCTAATCTTTTCAAGGAACAATCTATTTCTATCGTGCTTGAGCTCGGTAGTTTCCGGGGTATCGTCGCTTTGCGCTATGCGGGAGAATGTATTTGCAGCCTTTCTCCAGCAAATGCCTTGTCGCGATGAAGATGAAGACGCCGTCGACCAGTTCGCCTTCGCCGCTCCCGAAATGCGTTCAATGATTTCTACTCCTCTCGTTTCGTGCTCTTGCATGGTGTTGAACACCGTGGACAAATCCGAAAAGTACTCCGTCGTTTTCTCTTTATGTCTGATTACTTTTTTCGCCGAGGCGAGCATTTTTTCCGTTCTTTCTCGAAGTGAAGATATGTACTGACAAACCTCCGCGTGCAGCGCCGGTTCCCGAAGCGTTCCTTCGACGTCAAATAGATGAGAGCCACCTCCTAATTCACCGTCAGACGTTTTACTCGCTATGGTATCGTTGATGGATGAAATCACATTCGTAACGCTACCGAAAATGGATGAAATAGCGGAAGTTGTTTTCTTTTTAACATCTTTCGTCGTCGAGAGCTTCACCTTGTTATACGTCGTGTTGCTCTTGGAGCAGTCGAGAAAATCATACAAAGCTTTTGAGCGCGACAGAAGAGGATGCATCGAGATCTTCGCTATAAATACTCTCAGTAACGTCGCGCGCGAAGCAATTGCGGGCGATTTTGGATCATCTAAAGGAAACGTCGTCTTTGGTGGTAACGTTGGCACGATCACGCCGGCGACTTCTTCGACTAAAGCTTGATACAGCTTGTTGAACTGTGAAAACCGTCGTCGAACTAAACCAGATTTTCTGGCATACGTTGGTAACGTCGTCCAATACGAAACGCCAAAGACTATGTGCGCGTTTAATCCTTCACCTCTGCGCTCTGGTGCGCCTACCTCTACGTGCATGCGATTGCTTTCTTCTTCTTCTTCTTCTTCTTCTTCTTCTTCTTCTTCTTCTTCTTTTTCTTCGTCGCCTTCTTCTTGTTTTCCTTTTTCATTACTGTTGTTGTTGTTGTTGTCGTGCAGCGGAACAGAAATTTCCACATACGCGGAAGACGTCTCTGGTTCTGGTCCTGGATCAACGTGCGCCTCGAAATCTGAAAGAAACGCTTCCTCGCTGTCGGCGTCGTCTTCTTCTTCGGCGTCGTACGTGCCGTTGTGGTGATGGTATCCATTTCCCCTCGAATGCATTTTGAATTGAGACAGAATTGAGAGGAAAAAAAGTGTGGTATCTCCTTCTTATAACTTTGAAGAAGCCTTACAAATAATAGAAAAAGAAAAATGTTCAGGCATATAGCAGTAAACGATCGTTAAATGCGCGTTGTTTGTATCGCTTCGGCGTCCAGAGCAGCTTGGACTGCATCTGATGACGTTGGGACTCAGAAGAAGAGGAGGAAAACTGCACTCATTTCTTTGCCTCTCCTTCGTCGTCCCTCGAGGAAAAGATGCATGGAATACGAACAGATACTACAGACGAAAGAAAGAGGAGAAAGGAATGCCTTCGCCTTGTCCATTGCCACCGTAGGTGCACACTTTGATGACGTGAGAGCATCACGACATCGTCGCAGGGGTGAACATGTAAAGGCTTTCGCGACGACGTCCATGACGACAGAGGACGGGGGGAAGAACGACGCGCAAAAGATAGCAACAACAACAACGAAAAAAAGATCGACATCAATCGCACAAATCATGAAAGCAGTCGTTCGTGCGTTCTTACTCTCGCTCGTTGTCGCAGCATTTGTCGTGTATGGCGCGAGAATATATTTTGGTAAACCAATCAATATACCCGGTTTTAGTTCTGGTTTTACGTCTGGCATTCTGCTTTTCTCGCAACGCGTCGCCATGGTTGCGTGTATGCGATTTATGTTTGGAAACGTGAAGAAGTTGACATCATTCATGCAGCATAAGAAAGAGATTGATAGCAGTGGTGTTAGTAGCAAGGATAGTAATGGTAGTAATCAACGTATTGGAATCGACGGGTACGTGAAAAGGTCCATCGCGCGAGCGGTGGGTAAATTTAAAGCAAATCCAAAGGGCGCGATGTTTATTCCGGTCGTCGCCGCGTTTGTCGGTTACATCACAAATTGGCTCGCGGTGAAAATGATCTTCTATCCCGTAGCATTTTGGGGACCAGCGTTCTGGCGAGCTTTGGAAGGGAATTTGTATGGATTCGACGTGTTGAGTCCTCTAGGAGCAATAGGGTGGCAAGGCATCGTGCCGGCAAAGGCGCCGCGAATGGCTTTTACCATGGTCACCATGGTCACGGAAAAGTTGATAGACGTGTCTCAGACGTTCTTACGTTTGAATCCAGAAGATATTTCAAATCTACTCTTCTCTAGAATTCCGGAAATTGCGCACGCCATAGCTAGTACGCTCACGCTGAACAAATTTCCGTGGGCGATGGATATGGCGAAGAATGCTGTTCCTACACTTCCTGGACCTTTGCTTTCAGAGTTGCACGAATCTGTAGTCTCTAAGTACCTCTCCGGGTTCGTCGTTCTCTTACAAGCGAACGTTGATCGAGTCATTGATTTGAAGGAGTTGGTAGTTACGGAGATGAGCGTCGATCGATCCGTTTTGTGCGAATTGTTCCAGCGATGCGGTCGCGCTGAATTGAAGTTCCTCACGGATTCCGGATTCTTTTTTGGATTTTTGCTCGGTCTCATTCAAATGGTCGTGTGGATGTTTTACGATAATCCCTGGACATTGACAATTGGTGGCACAATCGTTGGATACTTGACGAACTGGATAGCGTTGAAATTGATATTTGAGCCAATCGAACCTGTGTATTTTGGCGGCTTTAAACTGCAAGGTTTGTTCCTTCAAAGACAACACGAAGTTTCGGGTGAGTTTAGCGACCATCTCGCAGAGAACGTGCTGACGAGCGAGAAGATTTGGAACAACATTTTTACCGGCCGGAAACGTCCAGAATTTGACGATATGCTCGAAACGTACACGAAAGACTTCGTAACGAAAGAAGGCTTGGAGCGAGGGTTAGATTCATTAGGGGAATCCACAACGGATGTTCAAATTATTCAATCGGTAAGTGAGGAACTTTCGAAAGAGTTGCCAAAACACGTGGAAGTATTGCATGAGTACACGGATGAAACTCTCGCGTTGAAGGAGCTCATGCGTGAGCGCATGGAACTCATGACGCCCAAGGAGTTTGAAAGAGTTTTACATCCAATATTCGAGGAAGACGAGATGACGTTGATAATCTCCGGCGCAGTTCTCGGAGCTATAGCTGGTTTTTTGCAACAAATCTACACGGTAGCAATAGAATCGACGACGACGATGACGACGACCACGACGACTAGCTCAACAACTAACGATGAAAAAGAATAGAACGGTAATAGTTGACCCAAACAGAAAAAATAAGTTGTAATCTCTTTTGTATTTTTTGTCTACTTCAAAAAGATGATTTATGCGCCTTCTCTGGTGAAACCAAGTGTATCGAGGTGCGAAACCTTGTGCTATTATTGTCAAGATCATGTGCATGCATTGCGCGCACGCACATTCCCTCAATCTTGCCCTATCTAAGTACAACTTTATGCAAACGCAGAAATTAGCTTCCTCTTGTACGTCGCCATAAATTGCGCGATGAACGCCTCTATGTGAATGATTGCTTTCGAGCCGAGCTGAAGTTTATGTTCAAATTGAGCGGCCCAACGAATGACTTCGTGCTTCATCTCATCGTCTAATCGCTTCGATAAATAAAAGCAAAGCGTCTGGAAAATCAAAGTCGGCGGAATACAATTCACGAGAAGCTCGTAAATACGACCTCGGACTTGTAAAAGACGTTTCGGACTTTGCTCGGCTAAAATTTCAGCCGCGATTTGGGCGATGTACAACTCCCAATCCGTCGTTTGCACGGACTGCGTTTCTTTGAATGGATAATTAGCAACTCTACACGCCTCCAGTGCCAGAATAGCCCGACGCAAATCGCGTTTCGCAAAGACGGCGACTTTTGAACAGAGCTGTGGAGGGAGCGTCAATTTCTCCTTGGCAGCGATGTCGTATAAAACCTTTTCAATATCTTCCGCTCGAGGAGCTGCAACGCGGACGGGTAAACATCTACTGCGCACCGCCTCTAATACTCTATTTACGGAGTCTGCAATTAAAATTAATCTACACGCCGATGAGTATTTCTCCATGGTTCTTCTCAAGCCGTGTTGCGCCTCTTTTGAAAGTTTATCGCATTCGGTGAGTACGAGTATTTTGTATCCTGCGTTTCCTTGCGCATCGATCGGTCGAGAGCGCGCCATTTCTTTAATAACCTCTTGCACGACGTATCTATCTTTATATCCTGCATCCGATGGATTGATTTCAATGTGATAATTTGAGCTTTGCGTCATTAAATCGACTTCAATTTTTCTCGTAGACGTCGCGTCGATTTTCCACGTTTTCTGTTCGACTTTTGTCTTGTGAGCGCCTGGGCCAAAGATTGTGCTCAAGAGCGCGAGGACGAGCGATTTCTTCCCAGAACCCGACGGACCGTAAAACAACACTGCAAAAAAGAGAGAAAAGAGGAGTAAATCGTGAGTGTGGCGAAAAAAGAGCAATTTCAACGCGGATAGACGTAAAGAAGAGTGCGACTTTTAAAAAAGAAACGCGCTCTAGAGAGAAAGAGAAAGAGAAAGAGAGAATTTTGAAAAGCACGCAAAAGAAAAAGAGAGTTTGAAAATTTCCTAGCAAAAGGGAAGAAAAGGACGCACAGTGTGGACAGTCTCCATCCTTGACGAGTTCTTTCAAGTGATTTGCGACGCTCGCGTTGACGTGCTCGCACTGATTCAGTTCGATTGGACGATATTTATCAACCCAAAGGGACATGATGTAAGATGAGATGAGATTTTGGGAGGTGTTTTTTGTGATGATGGAAAAACATAAAAGAAGAAGAAGAGAGAGAGAAGAAAAGTTTGCACGCAAGGCGAAAAGCCGAAAAAGTCGGAAAAAGAGAAACACACACACAAAGATATTTCCCCCGTGCATAATCTCTTTATTATACCAAGCGCGTTGATCTACCTTTGGGAAGGATAGAATTTAGTGTAAAATTAATATCGTTATTCATGAACATGATTGCAATGCGCATGAGTCCTGTGCCGGTCAAGGCGATGATCTCTTCACGTTCTTCTTCCTCTTCCAAGACGAAGAAGATGACGATGAAAAATTCTTCCTCCATCGCGATGAAGAAAAGAGGCAATAACGTTATTCCATCGGCAACGGCTTCCGATTGGGATACGTTCTCCGTTTTCTTACGAAAGCAGTGCGAAGCCGCCGCGAAGGAAGGCACCGATTCTAAAAAATGGGACGACGTCCGCGCCATCAACTCTGATGCAAAGTCCGTGTACTATCAAAAGTTCCCATCCGCCTCGGCAACGAGTTCTTCGAGTACAGAAGCTGGCTCTGCGATGGACTCGGGCATGGATGAGTTTTGCGACGGTAACGAAGACGCCGCAGAGTGCAAGGTTTTCGATTAACTAGATCATGTGGTCGTTGTTATGGAATGATTTACTTTGCCGCTATTTATATAATATATCTTTCAACGACATTATCACGCGGGCGGCGGCGGCGTAAAAACTAGTTTCGTTTTTGTGCGATGGTGCCTCTGCCTTCCCAACATCTTTTTCTTTTTCTTCCCGAAAATTCTTCTCAAAATCAATCACATCATCTTTGCCTACTAAACCTGGAAACAGGGAACTCGGGAGAAGTTGAAGGCGAATATGCCGCCAACTGCGAGTAAGAAGGCGTCTAGGAAACAGAACAAACTCGTCCGTCTCGCCTTGATCTTCGTCGCAGTAGTTATCGCGTTTTACAAATTCGATCAGGTTCACTCAAACTATTCGCTCTCTTCGCACCAGTATAACAACAATCACGACTACGAAAGAGATACCCTCGAGGATGGTGGTAGCAGCATAGAAACGAGCAGCAGTAGTAGTAGTGATAATAATAATGCAGCGTCCTTGTCTGCTGGAACAGAGGATATATACGACGAGTTTGGGGAGAAAAAAGCAACCGCGCGAGAGGAAGTAGAGGACGACGACGAGGTCCTTTCTTCTTCTGTCTCTTCTTCTGCTCAGCTTTCGTCGAAAGCAGCTCACGGTGGACGGCGCTCGAAGAAAGGTGGAAGTAGAAATGGTGGTGGTGGTAGTAGTGGTAGTAGTAGTAGTAGTAGTAGTGGAGTCGTGGAAAACGATCACGTGTCGCTCTTATCTCGCCTGAGAGGTAACAAAGCCGGGGCGGCGAGGAAGGACGGCGCGTACTCGGCGGGAACGAACTACGGGTCAGCTTCGCTCGGTGATTCCGCGCAAAGGAAAGCGGCTTTGGACCGCATTCACAACACGAGACTCCGCAATGTCGCAGAATTTGATAAATACGTAGAAAGTTTGGAACAGAAAGGAGTTTTACAAGCGTTCGGGTTCACTGGTTCGGATGAAACGCACATGATGCCTTCAAACGACCACGATTTTGCCGTGGACGACGGCTCGTGCGCCGGCGATAACTGGTGCGGACGACACGGTGTTTGCGTGCAATCGAAATGTTTGTGCGTGACACTTTGGGAAGGCGAACGATGCGAGAAACCAAAACACATGCCAAGTGGCATGCACGCTATTTTTAAAGGACATCACATAGTTAATAGAGAGCGATTGAGAGAAATAGATGACATGGTTTTGCGATACCAGACAAACCCAAAAGCTTCCGGAGGTACGCACGCGTTCGCTTTACCGGTGAGCAAAGATTTGGTGCGTTTTGCTCCAGCCAAAGATCCATTCCGTGGACGCGTGTATAAGCGATGCTCGGTGATAGGAAACGCGGGGATGTTGAAAAAGTACAAATTTGGACCGACGATAGACTCGACAGATTTAGTCATTCGCTTCAATCTGGCTCCGACGGAAGGGTACAAAAAAATAGTCGGGACGAAAACGACCCTACGCTTTGTGAACACTATCCATGCCGGGTATCACGAAGATAACGAAGTCGATGTCATGCAAATGCAATCTCAAGTAGGCGTTCAACTCTACATCAAGTTCCGAAAAGAGGCGCCGAAACAACCACTCGTCGCGTTTGATCCTCAATTCTCAGAGTTTGTTTCTTCCAACGTCGCAACCTTACCGACAGGAGGGTACTTTGCCATTTGGTTTGCCTTGTGCAACTGCGTGAAAGTGGACGTGTATGGTTTTCACTTCAGACCTGGATATGGCGTTTCGCATCACTATTTTAACGCGGAAAAACCAAGAAAAGGGAAGGTGGCCATCCACGATTACGATTTGGAGTACGCGCAAATCAAAAAGCTCGCCAAAAAAGGATTTTTAACGCTAGCTGAACCTTGCGTGAGTGGATGTCCAGAACACACTGGTATTAAGCCAGCAAACCTGGCACCCGGTGGATCGTGCTCGTGCAAAGCAAATAATCCTTTGCCGGTGGCGTTGCCCGGATTTTGCAGGCCTCCGGGAACGTGGAGTTGCTTCTTAAAATGCAACGGCGGTGAATCGGAATGTCCTGGCGGTTTACACGTATACGTCAAGGATTCAGCTAAATTAGATAAAGTAGGCATTCCCGTTGAAGCGGTTGACAATGGCGACGCTGGTGATTGTCCGGCATCAATGAGAGATGAGGCTTATAGCGAGTTACGCAAGTGTGCGGTGATGAGCGACGTGCCCAGTGAATTTTTATCGAAGCATTATTTAGTTTAGTAAAGAAGAAGAAGAAGAAGGTTGAATGAGCACAAAATAATAATAATGCGCGCATAATGGTACGAGTAAGTACATACATACTGCAGTAGTACATATATAAATAGTTTTATTAATACCCGGTACCAGTACCTTTTTATCTTTGCTCTCTTCTTTTTCTAAGTGTGCTAATAATATTACATGCCGAAAATCGTACTCAACGCATCTGGCGCGTGTTTGATATGGTCCCGCGCGTTTGAACCATACCCAGCGTTTGGATTCAAGACGGCGATATATACGCGAGTGTACGCTTCGATCAAACGATTCGAGAACCGGTTCTGGATATCCAATCGCACTCGAGGTGATTGAACTTCTTGAAAATCCGGGGCGCCATCCTTGGCACTTTCTACTAAACCTTGCAACGCTTTAGAGATGATATCTAAAGTCAAGCTCGGATCGTGAGACATCACGCCAGACGAACGTTCTTGATACAAAGAAACTCGTTCGAGCACGTCGAGAAGACCACACGCATTTAAGATTGATTCCGCGTAATTATCGGCGACATCTGTGGCCGTGTTTGAAATGCGTCTCGTCAAGTCTTGCGTCTTCGCTTGCGCTAGCGGATACTGCTTTAACGGAGTGTGCAAAGCTCCAAGGCAATTTAAAACGTAGGCATCTGCGGCCCATGGCACAGTCTTGGAGCCACCGATGATGGTCGAATTTACCTCGATCAACTTGTTCGCTCCCAACTCGCACGCTTCAATGACTGGATCAATGATGGCATCTAATACTTTCACGATGATTTTATCCGCTCCAGCATTCCCGTGCTCGTTGATTCCGCTCTGTTCTCTGCCCGATAAGCCGCCGCTCGATGGAACGTCCGATGAAGCAGCTTTCAAAATAGAAATCGCCACCTCCAAGCGTTCTTGTACAATTGGAGGCGCATGTAATCCTGTTTGCGGTACTGGTGGGTTGCGAGTAATTGCAGCACCCTTGACTATTGCGTCATCGTTAAAGGACGTTTGCGCGGCTTTCGCGCACACCTTGACAGCTTCGACCAAACCTTTCTCGGCTTCGGAGGGAGATGCCGTCGTCAACGAAAGCAATTGTTCTAAAACTCCAGAGTAAAAGTGTAAAACTCCCGTAATTTTGTACGTTTCTAACGCATCCGGTGTTCCAGCTAAAGCTTGCTCCACGCGAACTCTTAACGGGCGCGATAAACCATCCATTATCTTAACCATCGTATCCTTCGCGATTCCCTCCATGTTGTCATATAGCTCGCCGCTTGTATCTGCGCTTTCCTTCACACTTCCAGAGTTTGCGTCATCTCTCGTGCTAGATGTATTGTTCGCATCTTTCTCGTCCTCTTCGTCGGAGAGCAGCGATGCATCTGTACTTAAAAACAAAGCGTTGCATACGTCGCGTTCGTTCGCCACGGCTTGGTGAATCCATCCAAGCATATCAGAAATATATCTAACCGGATCGTGCGCGCGTGCTTCGATCGGAGCTTTTCCAGATTGGCCTCCTCGAGTCAGTGCTGCAATAAAGTGACGAAACAACGCATTGTGTCGTGTTCTTGCAATCTCTTCTACGCAATATTGATGCAACGTTGGTCTGGAACGTAAAACGCGCAGTGCTTTCGCGACTTGCTCTAGCCGCTCTTCTGCGTCCGCGGAAAAGCTACTGGTATTATCAAACTCGTTCTCAGCCGCGATGCGCACTTCACTTTGAACCCATCGACAAAGCTTTTCGTGCGCTTGGTCCATGTGACCGGACATAACATCCATGAGCTCTAAGCCCGAACGTTGATGTTGCGTTCGAAGCAAGTGGGCACAATTCTTATGGATTTGTTTTACTCGTCTGAGTGCTTTATAAAATAGAGGTGTTATGACGCGGGAAGACGACGCGGACACACCACCGACGATCTCAGTCGTTTCATCGATATCTTCCTTGAGTGCGTTCAGTTCCGATTCTTTCAGCTGATAATCTCTCAAAAACGTGTCGATAACTTTGCTTCTCGACTGAATTCGTGCGAGATCATTCTTTGCGCTCTCCGTTTCGCGCAGTAAAGCCACAGTGGACTGCGATTTCTTCTCCAACGCTTCTTCGATAGAATCGACACACTGCGTCAATGCGTCTAACTTGTCGTCTACGGCTTTGAGCGTGCCTTGCGTAGATTCAGACGCGTGAATGAACTCGTTATTGATGTCCAATCCTCGCCGTTCGATGGCGAACCGTAAACCTCTGCGCGCGCTCTGATCGTTTTCGATGTAGAATTCAGACAAAGCTTTCAAACACGCCACAGTTTCGCGTCCATCTAATCGCGTGTCCAGTACCTTTTTCACCTTCCGCGCGAGTCCAGGTGCGAGCGTCGTTGACGACATATTCAAATCTCTGTTTTGGAAAAACGCTGTCGTAGTTTTGCAGAGAAGTCTCGTGATGGCACAGTCTGAAGTTTGAGAATTAGCAAATTTTTTGATTTTTGAAAAAACAAACTCCGCAAAGAGAAAGAACAACACTCTTGTTTCTCCTCTCTGGAGTCTACATGGATACTACTAATACTACTAATAATACAATGAGTATCGCGAACGCATAGCTAAAGAATATGAACGACTGAAAATGTCTTCAAAGATTTTGGAAGGTGGTATCCCCCGGCGCGATCTAGAGAAACAACAACAATCTCAAAATTGCGAAGGCAAAAAGCTCTATTACACAACTTCGTTGCGTTCCATTTTCGGAGAAAATTCGGGAAGGAAAAGGGATCGATCTAAGCACCCCTTGCGCGGTTCGCTTCGATTTAGCGATGGAAAATCGTGCGTGTGTACGCCGTTTTGTTTCCTGGACGAGAGAGGGGAAGAGATTCCGATCATCTTCGAGAACGCGTTCGAAGTCGTTCGCGCTTTTTGTTCTAAAAATCAAACGCAAGAAAACGACGACGGAGCGAGGGAAAGGATGGGTGCACATATTTTGGAAAATGTCGTCATACGCACGTGGCGAATGCGCGCAACCACTACACAAGAGAATAGGAGCGGACGATGTAACAAGCGAAAACAGAGCGACGAACACAGTGACAGTATTTCTCATCGAAAAAATAACGAAGAGAAAGAAGGAGAAAAAGAAGAAAGAATTGGTTCCAGGCATCACCTAGAAGCGCTCTCATTTGAAATCGTACAGCCATCTAGCGAGATGGAAAGCGATTCTGCGCTTTTGGAGAGCGAGACTCAAAATATAAGCAATGCAAACGGTGGAGTAGATGAAGATTCGCAGGTTATACTCATGAAGGCGGAAAAAAGTGATGATAAGAGAAAAGAAGTATCATCATCGACAACGCCGTCGTTCCCATTACTTACGACAACACAAAATGGGAGCGTTCGGCTCGCGTCTATGGAAGAGCTTCGTGCGAATGGGCGATTGGATGTCGTCGACGATGCCGTGAGAGTGCCAAAAAAGGCGTCACATCGCCTTTCTATCGGTATTGTTGATGATATGGAAAGTGGAGGTATCGACGTGAATCACGCGTGCTTCTTGAAAATGACGACACCAATTATTCGCATACCGGAGGAGAAGCCCATGTTCTTCGCTCTTTTCCTTTCCGCCCAAAGTAATTCCAAAAAAAAGCAGGAGGATTCGAAGGATAAGATGTATGGAGAGCAATGGATTATGTTTCAGGGCGAACGAATGATGGCTTTTCACCCGCTTCTCGCGTGTACATCGAGCTCTCAGTCTTGCGAAGATGGTAAGGAAGAACGAAATGATGGTTGTGGCGACGAAAAGATGCGCTCGTTGAACACACACTCGATGACCAACCTTCGATCGGTAAATTTGTACCCAGACGATCCAACGCGCGATAATCTCCGCGTGCTCTTTGCCACGGAAGGTACATCGATTGGTTTCAACAGAGTGACTCGATCAAGCGGTCGTGACGAACGTAGTGTAGATGGTGGAAGCAATCGAAGCAACAAAACCGATACTGAGGTTTGTTTGGATGTAGCGAGTGTATCGTGCGCGTGCGAATCGTGCAAAGACGGATACACTGTGCATTCACACACAGGTATAGTAACTTCCGTAGATTTAGATGATAACTTCGCGTTCGAGCTTGATAATGATTTAGTTGTCATGGTTTCGCAGCATTTGTTAAGTGTAGATGTCGTGAACCCTGCGCTCCTCTATCCAGGTCTCCAGATTGGCGCGCGAGTGCAAATTACGCATGGTCATCCAATATACGCAAGAGTATGCGCTGCTGACGGAGATGCTCGAATTGAAGATTGGGAAGATGAAGAAGATTTGCTGAGTGAAGATAAGAAGTTAATCGCAGTTGGCGCGTGTGCGCGGACGTTTGTAAAGGTAGTCAGCCTCTCTCCTTTCCTCGCCGCGGAGGAGGACGAAATGCTCGAAATGAAACATTTATTAAACGTGTGCGCGGATGTAAAACCAACGATTCGATCATCATTAAACGGGATGCGCGCGTTGACTTTCAAAAAGAATGTTCGAGTTTCTTCATCTCGCAGAGACACTTTGCGAAGTTTGTGCGATTCTCTAGGATTTGGTCTCGCATTTGAAACTTTGAACGCGTTCGACGCGCTCTGGAAGCGTCTGCCCTCGATGAAAAGTGGGACGTCGAGCGAGACACAAGTGCGAGACGTGCTTACAGTAGCTCGCGAGCCCGATCAAATGTGTTTGACATACTTGAGTGGTATCGTGCCTGGTACCACAAACGCCAAAGAAGACTACGAACAGATTACGAACGCTGCGAGAAAAATGCCGCTATTATTCGCCATCCTGGCGCTCGACGAATACCGTCGCCATCACGTCCACAGTGTGTGCGCAAGCACTTCGCGCGCTTTTTCACCCATTCATCCAATCAATAAATTGAAGTCAGGGAGTTGTAATCCAGTTCGATTGGCGTACGATGAATGTTTGTTCGCACCAAGGAAACTGGGTGGATTCCGAGAATTTGAAAGTCACGTAGAATTCCCGTCACTCTTGGATATAGCCACGGAAGCTCAAACAATGTTATCGCGCGTGACTGTCGCGCGAGAGACATTGTCACCGCTCATTTTCCGTGAAGGCGCGCATAGAAAAATGAGTAATGTTGGAGTAAACGAGGGAAAGATGAGGGACGTTCACGTTGTTCATGGATACGATGCTCGGCTTCCGAGGGGCCACGTTTTGCGCATCTCGGCGGCGCGTGCGTTTTGCATTGAGAAGGCGAAGAGAGAAAAGGCGTCTCTTCTCATCGCACACTTAGAGCGCACACGAGATTCACGGTTCAATCGGGATCGGTTCACACTGAATGACGCGTCAGGAAGTGTACCTATCGAGTTTGAGTTTGAAGATGTAGGTCTGGACGACGTGGCGGCATATTTCGGGGAGTTGGAAAGGAAGATTGAAGAGTCGCCAACGACGTATCTGGTCGCATTGACGGCTTGGAGAACATTATGTGAAGGCATCGAAAGGGACAACACTGGATGCGACGATGATGCGTTCGCGCACAGTAGAACGCGTATCTGCGCGCGATTAAATGATGTAATTTTCTTGGACGAGCGGATTTTTGCGCATTCGCAGAATAATATTTGCGCGTCCCAAGAAAGATGCATTTCTGACCAAAATGCAATGTCCATTAAGCAAGCGTTGTTTTGGAGTGCAAAAACACCATCACACTATGGATCTGGGGCTCTTTGCGAACCCACGCCTACCGATATTGACGTCCGTGGAGTTGTCGTAGTCGAACAGCGCGTCACCGGGGACGCCGGCGCTGCTTCCGCTACATTTGGGAACCACCGCAGAAGAAAGCAGCGCGAACTGCAACTCATTTTGCAAGATTGCGACGATGAGCGTAACGTGATTAAAATATACTGCAGAAATGCGTTTGCTGGCGGCAACTCTGGATTTGGGTTCGGGGTAGGGGCCACCGTTATCATCAAACGCGTTAATAGATACGTGTCTCCGCGAAGCATGAAAGTTACGTATCGTCTGACAGATCGGTCGCGGATTACGGTGGTTGAACCTTGGTTTGCTTCGAAGCATAAAAGAACGATGATGGAGCACCACCGAGAAGATTGTAGCGATGATATCAGCTGGTATGCGGCTGTAAATGCAGATGCAGATGTAGTTGTTGCAAGTCCACCGCAAGCTGTGAGCTCCTACGCTTCTGAATGTTCCAACGCGTTGACAAAATTACCCAGAGACACGCGATGTTCGTTACGAAGCTTATCATGGAACAGTTCCGCGAATCCCGAAGAAGAGGATTCTCGATCTCAGTTTTTATTCGTGCGCGACGACCGATTGATCTCGATCAGAGCTCGGATATCTGGTGTAACGATGCTTCAATCGAGCTTGACGTGTCCTTCGTGCGACGTGACGGCGTGTTTGCTTTCGAAACCCTCGTCACTATATATCACCACAGATAATACTGATCTGTGCAAAGCTACGGAGACTTGTTTTAAGCAAAAGGCGTCACCAGTCTTCCAACTTGAACTCAATGTTACAATAGACGATGGAACCGGCGTTGCCGATTGCTGGATTTCAAACTCGGCGGCGACTGGCTTACTTCCAGAGAAAATGTATCGCGATATCGTCACACTCACACGTAAACACGGGAAAGTGGTCGCAAGAACGTCTACGAGTACGGCGGATGAACGTGAGAATTACGGAGCTTTGGATTTCGGTTACAGCGCGATAGGGTATCAAGGGTACACGTTGAGTAAGGTTGACGCGAGACCAATCGTGGAAGCTATCAAGTACGTCAACGCTACTCCACACATGCTGTTTGAATGCGCACGAAATTATAAAGTTCATTCACATCCACAATACGGCGATACATTTTGCGCATATGACCGCCCTTCGATATTCGCGAGGAACGTGAAATGCGGTGGGTTTCCGATGCGCACGGTATGTGCGCCTGGCGGTCGTTTGCGGGCCGTGCGAGTTACGATCGTCGATACCAAGCTCGAACTTTGTGAAAGGTTGCGTCGCTTTCGTTGTAAAGAGGCAAATGCGTGAAGGAAGACCAACGATACGTTTTTAGAATACATCATAGTGCATTTAGTTAAGCAATAGATCTA
>ERZ651776.430-NODE-430-length-59462-cov-7.024350_pt1 | contig 59462 bp, 57 predicted proteins | sample MGYA00514761_ERZ651776 | MGnify/ENA metagenome assembly ERZ651776
GACCCGAGCGCTTGAGGCTCTCGGATGGCGGATGGACCAAACAGGTGGCGGCGATGTCATTGATTTGCAACCGCATTCAGTACGGGATCTTTCCGCCCACAAGCGATTGCGGATGATCACGCGGGTCAGAAACGCGCTCGATCAATAAGACAACCCGAATATGCCCGGCCGATCAAGCACCGCAGACGGATCGAGAAGGCTTTCGGCTTGCCAAAACCGTCGGTGGAATGGCCCAGACGGTCTATCGTGGTGCCGAGCGGGTCAGATCCTGCTTCGTTCTCACCATGGCCGCCAACAACCTCGCCCGACTGCCCAGGCTGCTGGCTCCATGGCGATGAAGGACCGCGTCAGGCACGCATACCGCCCAAGTCAACGGACCCAACGCTGATCGCCGCCGCTCATGCAAAAGGGAAAGCGATCCGTATCGTAGACTTCTTCAACACCCTGTTAAAAGGCGCCAGATCCTATCCAAGTAGTGGGAAGCACCTCACACCTCCAGTCCGGGAGAGAGTAAATTCTGAATCCAAAAGATCAGCGAGCCTCAAAAATAGTGAAAATATACGTTGGTTCAATGCTCTCGGATTCATCTTCGGATTGTAGGTCTAAGCCAAACCTGCTTCATTCAACAAAATCGTGGACATGAGGTTACATCTTGAGCTTTTTTCAAAAGCCCGTTCTGAATTCACCATATTCTGCACCAGAAACCCACTGGGAACTTGACGATGATGGGCGCCCTACAGACAAGGTGCTCAACATCAGACGCACCTCAGAGCTTCTTACAGCTCTTCCTGGCACGTCTTCAAAGTCGGATCGAAGCCAAAGCGCAATGTTATTCGATGATGATCTATCTACCGAAACGACAGATATGAGCCCCTCCAAGATCGTGAATGAGCTTCGACTGGAGCTCGCTGCCTGGAGAAAGCAACCCAACCCGGCGCAGTGGAATGTAACACCCGTAACCCAGCGTTTGCTTCAACACTGGCGTGCCATTCAATCCGACGAAACACAAACAATCCGACCGTTCTTTTGCCAACTCGAAGCGGTAGAGGCCGCAATTTGGCTGGCTGAGGTGGCCCCGCAAGCCGGTCGCCGAGGAAAGCGTTTCTTGGATAGAATCAAGATCGCAAATAACTTTGCCGTGCTTCCCGAGGATGTCGCGCCTGAAGCTACTATGCCGGATCTGATGAGAATTGCTTTCAAACTCGCAACTGGCGCAGGCAAAACGACCGTGATGGCCATGTTGATTGCGTGGCAGACTCTGAACTCGGTGCGAGCATCTAATAGCAGACGGTTCTCCCGCGGGTTTTTAATTGTCGCACCCGGGATTACAATTCGTGATCGACTGAGGGTTCTAATGCCTAACGACCCTGAAAGCTATTACGTTTCCCGCAATTTGGTGCCTCACGAATTCTTGCCAGAAATGAACAAGGCCAAGATTGTAATTAGCAACTACCATGCTTTCAAATTACGTGAGACGTTTGATGCAGCCACTGGAACTCGCAGGGCGCTTGAGGGCCACGGTGAAGCACTCAACACGCTTGAGACCGAGGGGCAAATGGTCCAACGCGTTATGGGGGACCTGATGAACATCAAAGATGTCGTCGTCATCAATGACGAAGCGCATCATTGCTATCGTGAGAGACCTTTAGCTGAATTGGAAATGCTGACCGGGGACGATCGCAAAGAAGCCGATGAGAATAGTGAAGCGGCCCGCCTATGGATCTCTGGGCTCGAAGCTCTCAATCGTCAGCAAGGTGTCAAGGTCGTCTACGATCTGTCAGCAACCCCGTTTTTCTTGTCCGGATCAGGCTGGCTCGAGGGAACGCTGTTTCCATGGGTTATGACTGACTTCGCCCTGATGGACGCAATTGAATGCGGCATCGTAAAACTGCCCCGTGTCCCCGTTGCCGACAATCGCGCTGACGGTGAAAAGGTTATGTATCGGAATCTGTGGCCAGCCATCCGAAAGAAAATGCCGGGCGGCAGCCGAAAAACCACGACAAAGTATGACCCCAATAAACTGCCTATTGAGTTGAAGGTCGCCTTGGATGCGCTCTACGGCCACTATGAAAAGACTTATCAGGAATGGGAGAACGCCGGGGTCGGCATTCCGCCTGTTTTCATCGTCGTGTGTAACAATACTACCAACTCCGAACTTGTGCGGGACTATATCGCCGGCTTTACCCGAACGGACGATGACGGCAATGAGACCATAGAACGGGGCCATCTGGAACTGTTCAGAAACTACGACGACCACGATCAGCGGATGGAACGGCCGCGAACCATCTTGATCGACAGCGCAGCGCTTGAGGCCGGTGGCGACGTGGATAAAAACTTCCGCGAAGCCCATGCGGCAGAAATCGAAGCTTTCCGCCGGGAGAGAGCCCGTCGCGATACAGCCGCAGGTGAGATCACCGATGCTGAAATCCTGCGCGAGGTTATGAACACAGTAGGGCGAAAAGGCAGACTGGGTGGCCAAGTTCGCTGCGTTGTCTCCGTATCCATGTTGACCGAAGGCTGGGATGCCAACAACGTCACCCACATCATGGGTCTGCGCGCCTTCGGGTCACGTCTGATCTGTGAACAGGTGATTGGTCGTGCACTGCGTCGCCTATCCTACGAAGCTGACCCGGAAACCGGCCTATTCCCCCCGGAATATGCTGACATCATGGGCATTGACGGGCTGAATTTTGGTGAGCCGACCGTCAATCCCCCACAAAAGCCGCGTGAGGTGATTCACGTTCACGCTGTCAGCCCGGATCGTGACCACCTTGAAATAGTCTTTCCCCGCGTTGCCGGTTTCCGCACCGATTTCCCCCAGGAACGGCTCGACGTCGATCTGGACCGGATGGAGCCCTACGTGCTTGATCCTGAGAAGGTCCGAGCCGCGACCGAGGTCCAGATGTCTGGCATCGTAGGTGAACGACACAAGCTTGATCTGGAACATATGAAGGACGAACGTCCCTCTGCCATCGCCTATGACATCGCCAGCTACTGGATTGCGGAAAAGCGGCGTGACGCGAACAAACCTGTCGACCTGCGCCTTATCACCAAGGCCAAACGTATCGTCCTCGACTTCCTCAAGTCAGACAAGCTGGTGTGCAAGGGCGGCACCCATCCGGCACAACTGAAATACTGGCAACTCAAGGATGAACTCTGCGATCTGTTCGAAGGTCTGCTTCTGGACCAACCGGACCGCGAGCCGATCATCCGCGCTATCCTTGATCCATTCTCGCCCGACGGCTCAACCATGAACATCAACTTCCAAACCAGCAGAACCAGCCGACACGCGCCGCACCCGGAACGCAGCCACCTCAACTGGATCATCACAGATTCAGACTGGGAGGCCAGTTTTGCCCAGGTGCTCGACGATCACCCTGATGTTGCGGCCTACACCAAAAACCACAACCTCGGTTTCGAGGTGCCCTATTCGCGTGAGGGCGAAAGCCACAACTACAGCCCAGACTTCTTAATCCGTCTCAAGACACCTGAGGGACAGCCGCCCGTTACGCTGGTGGTTGAGATCAAGGGCTTTCGCGGCCATGATGTGCCGCTAAAAACCGCAGCCATGCGCGACAAATGGGTTCCGTCTGTGAACAGGCTCGGCACCTATGGGCGCTGGGGTTTTGCCGAATTGCGCAGCCTGCATGATTTCCGACCCGATCTCGATACCGCCATTGCCACCCTTATGACGCCCGCGCAGGAGCTTGCCTGATGTCCAACGACGAAAAATCCATCGGGAATATCACCCACGATGAAACCCGCGCGAACATTCCCTCGGCTGAACTTGAAGCGGTGATGAGGCCTGACGACAAGGCGCCAATCCGCATCGCGTGGGAGCGGCGCAATCGTGATCTGGACCCGCAGTTGGTCTGGCGCGGCAAGGACCCGGATCAGGCAGAACTGACCGTGGACGCGCCGCCGATTTATATGCAGGAACAGGTGCATCCAAAGGCGCTGATCGACGATCTGCGTGCCGGGAAAGAAAAGGCGGATGATCTGTTCGGCCACTTCGGGCTGGACGAGGAGGACCGCGAGGCGGAGGTGGAATTCTACCGGCACTCGCGCAAATGGTCGAACCGGATGATCCTTGGCGATGGCTTGCAGGTGATGGCGTCACTGGCAGAGCGTGAGGGGCTGCGTGGCCAGGTGCAGGCAGTCTATATCGACCCTCCCTATGGCATCAAATTTCAGTCGAATTTCCAATGGTCTACCACTTCGCGCGATGTGAGAGACGGCAAACTGGACAACATGACCCGCGAGCCGGAGCAGGTGAAGGCCTTTCGCGATACGTGGCGTGACGGAATTCATTCCTACATGACGTATCTGCGCGATCGACTGGTCGTCGCGCGTGAAATGCTGACAGAAAGCGGGTCTTGCTTTGTTCAGATTGGAGATGAGAATGTCCATCGGGTGCGTGCGTTGATGGATGAGGTATTTGGAGAGGGCAACTTCGTTTCCTGCATCACAGTTCGGAAGACTTCAGGCTTTCCGTCAGCAACTTTGGCAAACGTTTGCGACTATGTTCTTTGGTATTCAAAAAGCTTCGAGCGCATCAAAGTCCGACAACTATTCGATGATCAGCCGTTTCAGCTTGGAACAGGTAACGCTCGCTGGCTGGAAATTGACAACGCATCTTATCGTGGCGTTTCAGTGAAAGAGGCTTCTGGCGAAACTTCTATTCCTGAAAATTCACGACCTTACAAGCCGGGCGATCTTTCCTCTCAAGGTCGAGCCAGTTCAAATCAAGAGCTAAGATACGCAGGGATCAGTTCAGATCCATTTAAGAAGAACGCCCATTGGAAGGCCAACTTTCCTGTCGGCTTAAGCAGAGTGCAGAAGAGCGGGCGCATTCACGTTGCAAAAAACAGTTTCCAGTATCGCCGTTATCACGATGATTATCCCTACACGACGAGAGACAACATCTGGGCTGATACAGGGACCGGAAGCTTCACAGATGAGAAAATATATGTCGTTCAAACTGCTTCCAAACTGATCGAACGCTGCCTCCTCATGACGACCGACCCCGGTGATCTCGTGCTCGATCCTACTTGCGGCTCGGGAACAACCGCTGCTGTCGCTGAGCAATGGGGCCGTCGCTGGATTACCATTGATACCTCCCGCGTAGCTCTCGCCCTTGCCCGTGCCCGGATCATGGGGGGGAAATACCCTTGGTATTTGCTGTCCGACAGCGCCGAAGGGGTCAAGAAAACCTCTGAGATCACGCGCGAAGCGCCATCAACTCATGCCACCCACAAAGACATCCGCCACGGTTTTGTCTATGAACGCGTGCCGCACATCACGCTGAAATCCATCGCCAACAACACCGAGATCGACGTGATCTGGGACAAGCTGCAACCCGCTGTCGAAGACGCCCGCGCCGGCGTCAACACCGCAATGTCGGGTCATGCGGAACTCTTCCCCGTCGATACCGGCGGCCGCGCGGGTCAAGCCATCGACTTTACCGCCACAGGCACCGTCACCATGCCCAGCGGCGAAGATGCCCCCGCGAACGGTTTCATGGAATGGGAAATGCCCCGCACTCCCGGCACGCCATGGCCAGCCGAGCATCGCAAATTGCTCGACACCGCCAAGAAAGTCGCGAATTCCGGCGCACCCACAGCCGCCGCCAAACGCGCCTTGGCACAGCTAAACCACCTGCGCGGCGCTAAGTTCACCCATGATGACCTGCCCGACGATCCGCGCCTGCCATGGCCCGACGCCGCCGTGGCCGCACTGGAGGTATTCTGGACAGCCCGCATCGCCCGGCAAACCGAAATCGACGCCTCCATCGCCGCCAAGGCCGAACATGAATACCTCTATGACAGACCCTATGAGGACAAGAAACGCGTCCGCGTCGCAGGGCCGTTCACTGTTGAATCCCTCTCGCCCCACCGCACGCAGGCTGTGGACGAACATGGTGAGCTGATAGACGAAATCGACGCCTCCCGCGGCAACCGCCCCGCGTCCGAGATGGAGGCCGAGAATTACTACAAGGCGATCATGGAAAACCTCGCCAAAGCCGGTGTGCATCAGCAAGACAAGAAAGACGCGATCCGCTTTGACACCCTCACCGCATGGGACGGTCAGTGGATCGCCGCCGAGGGCCAGTATATGGAAGGCGAGACGCCCCGTCGGGCCGGTGTGTTTATCGGCCCCGAATACGGCACCGTCAGCCGCGCCGATCTGGTCGACGCCGCCCGCGAGGCCGCAGACGGCGGATTCGACATCGTCATCGCATGTGCCTTCAACTTTGAGGCCCACGCACAGGAATTCCACCGCCTTGGTCGCATCCCGATCCTGCACGCCCGCATGAACGCCGACCTGCACATGGCCGGAGAGTTGAAAGCCGGCGGAGGCAACCTTTTCGTCGTCTTCGGTGAACCGGACATCGAATTAATCGAAGAAGGCGACCGCCTGCGGGTGGAGTTGAAAGGCGTGGACATCTTCCGCCCCCAGACAGGCGAAGTGGAAAGCAGCGATGCCGACGACATCGCCTGCTGGTTCATCGATACGGATTATTCCGGCGAAAGCTTCTTTGTGCGCCAGGCGTATTTCCCAGGCGCTGACGTGCCCTACAAACAGCTGCGCGCGACCCTGAAGGGGGAGATCGACGAAGAAGCTTGGGAGAGCCTGAAACGCACGACGTCGCGCTCCTTCGCAAAACCGAAGTCTGGCCGCATTGCTGTCAAAGTGATCAACCACCTTGGGGATGAAGTGATGAAGGTATTGAGTGTAATATGAGCATGAAAATCGGCAAACCGATCAACAAAGTTCAAGAACGGTTCAACGAATTGTGCGACAATGGCGGTGGTGCTGGCGGTGGGCCAGCACGCACGAAGATCCAAGAGTTACTTCATCAAGGCAGCGAAAAGTTGAACGAGTTCGCCTTCGACGAAATAACATCGCATCTCGCAAAATTTTCAGATCGAAATCCATGGCACGTTTGCTATGCCGTTAGCCTGGGCTGGGGGCACCTTGCCCGAATTGAAGAAGACTTTACAGATGCCGCCACAATAGCTCTCGAAACGAGGGACCCTGATGCGTTGCGAGAGGCAAGCACTTTTCATCTCGAGAGGGGGCGGCAGCCGATCTTGGATTCGTTGACCAGCGGGCACCAAATGTTTTCAATGGTTCGGTTACCCCAGGAGCTACCAGATGATCTATCTGCAATGGCTCGTGCCCAAACACGGTGGATGACCCCTCTTGTTTCGCCTTCACAGCCTCGACCTCGCTATATGGGAACATGGAATGCGACAGCGATGTTCATGGTTGCGCTATTCGCAAAACCTGTAGTCGCCACCAATCTTCGTGATCCGGGGTCTGTCGCTTTGCCTCCTAACGGACCGATTGCGTCATCTCTTTCGTTGTTACACAAGGCTAAGATTTTGACGCGGGGTCCTGCCGGAAACGATTTAGACGGCGGCGGGTGGGAGCCAGGAGTTATCTACGAAAACAACGGTTTAATGCTTGAACTCCTTAAGGGAAAATCAGACTGGAATTTACTCGATGTCCATAGTGGACTTTACATGCTGGGAACAAGGTTTCCTCTTTCAGCTGGTTGGGTTTCTTGACGGTCCTGATTGCCTCCAGTTTTACCAAGTCCCTTGACCGCCTCACCGGCCAAGAGCAATCGCAAGTAAAGATCACTGCTTTTGATATTCAGCAGAATCCTGAAGGCAAAGGGCTGTCACTTCACCGGATTGATCGCTGCCGAGATCCTGGTTTCTGGTCCGCTCGCGTATCGCGCGACATCCGGATCGTTCTTCATAAACGAGGAAACGACACGCTCCTCGCTTATGTAGCACATCATGACGATGCATACGATTGGGCTGAACGTCGTAGGCTCGATACGCACCCTCGAACGGGTGCCGCACAGATCGTAGAAATCCGCGAGTCCGTTGAAGAGATCGTCGTCCAACATTATGTTCAAGAAGCCGTTCGCAAGCCACTTCTCTTCGAGAATGAAACCGATGATACCCTGCTGAGCTGGGGTATTCCGGAGGACTGGATCGCCACAGTCAGACAATCGACAGAGGACACCGTTCTCGATATCGCAAGCCACCTTCCCGAGGAGGCACACCAAGCACTGCTGTCTGCCGCGGTGGGCGAGAAACCCGAAATTCGGGTCGAGCCAGCGTCTGACCCATATTCACATCCAGATGCTCAGCGACGCTTTCGCATTATCGGAGATGAGGCCGAGTTGGCTGCTGCTCTTGACGCGCCATGGGATGATTGGGCAGTGTTCTTGCATCCTGCCCAACAGGAGTTCGTCGACCGAAACTTCAATGGGCCAGCTCGTGTAATAGGATCTGCTGGCACGGGAAAAACCGTAGTTGCATTGCACCGTGCCGTCCGACTTGCAGCCGAAGATCCGGATGCGAAAGTACTTCTGACCACATTTAACGAGAACCTATCAGACGCGCTGGTTGAAAAGCTTGATCGTCTGACGTCAAATCTCCCTGACGTGAGGAGCCGGATCACTGTCGCTCCCTTGGCCACTGTTGCTCGCGATCTCGCGGCAGATCACCTTGGCAAAGTTGAAATCGCGACAGATTCTGAAATTGACGCACTACTTGAGGACGCCAGAAAGGCGGCTGGAGCTCAGTTTGACAGGAATTTCGTGAAGGATGAATGGCGGTTGGTAATCGATGCGTGGAACGTCACCGACGCGGAAACCTATCGTAACCTGCCACGATTGGGCCGGAAGGTGCGAATGGCCGCATCAAAGCGAGACGAAATGTGGACTGTTTTTGAACATGCACGTTGTGGACTTTCGGAAAGAAACCAGGAAACCGAAGCGGATGTTCTATATCGCCTTATTGGAAATATCCAAGACAGCGTTTTCTCTCATGTCGTTGTAGATGAAGCTCAGGATATTTCTGTGCCGGAACTACATCTTTTGGCTAAGTTGGTAGGCGACCGCGCTAATGGATTGTTCTTCGCCGGCGACATTGGACAGAGAATTTTTCGCGCAGCTTTTCCCTGGAAGTCTGCCGGCGTCGACATTCAAGGGCGTTCAAGAAGTCTGAAAGTCAATTATCGTACGTCACACCAAATTCGCCGGCAATCAGACCTACTTTTGCCACCACGCCTGTTAGAAGCCGATGGCGGTGAGGAGCGCAGGCTTGGTGTCTCATCTGTTTTTAACGGACCGTCCCCACAAATCGAAATTTTCAATAATCCAGAAGATGAGGTTTCAGCAGTCGCAACATGGATCAAGACCTGTCTTTCTGACGGTTTCGCCCCTGACACGATTGCGGTTCTTATTCGATCTGACGCCGAAACTCTCAGAGCAAGAAAAGCGATTCAGTGCGCAGGTGATGTCGGCGTGAAATTAGTCTTGATGCACGACGCGAAAGGGCAAGAGTATCGTGCTGTCAGTGTAATGGCCTGCGATGCTGACGTAATTCCAAGTGAGAAACGCCTCTTACTCGCAATTGATCAACGCGCCCATAGAGAAGTCTATGACACAGAGCGGCACCTACTTTATGTCGCCGCTACGCGCGCACGCGAACGTCTGTGGCTATCGGCCTGCGATCCTGCATCTGAATTCCTTGATGATCTCTTGACGAGGCAATGAAGTGTCACGGAGATGTTTTAGGCGTTGATCGCTTCGCCGTATTTGATGAGACTGGTTATCGGATAGTAATAGGAGCATGCCAAAAGTTCCCTCCACGATCCTGGACGCTGTTCCCGCCATCCGGCATGCAGAATTCGGCAGAGTACTCCTTTCTTTCCTGCGCCGCCGAACTGAACGAGACGGGCGGCCAATCAGCTTACACAAATGCATCTCGGAAATTGCGAGTGGCAATTCGAACGTGCGCTGTAGCCAAGAATATTAGAAGAATGCGCGATCTTACGCGGCAGCGTCCTCGGTTTCAAAAACGTCCCGACTGATCAATCCGTCAAGCAGCTCTTTGCTCAGGGCCATCTGGCGACGTCCTGAGGCTTCCGACTGGTACCAAGCGGCGGTTCGATCCGAAGACTGGGCACAGAAGGCCAAGGCAGCGCGAATGCCGTGTTCTCCCAACTCACAAAGAAGGGTAGGTGATGTCGTTATCCATGGTCATATCCCACTTACGATGCTGATTTGCGTTTTAGGCCCAGGCGCTCAGCAGCACGATTCGTGGCCTTGTTGACTTTCTCAGCCAGATCCATGTCCACCCCTATGGACTTCAGGTGATCGACGAGCGGTCCTAAGTCGTATCCAGTGCTTGAAGGCTGCATCTATTTTAGCGGATAGGTTGGTGTGCCTGCATGTCATCTGACATGCAGGCGCATACGTTGGAACTTGCATCAGACAAGTCCCTCCAAGCGAATTGCCTCATGCACGGTCTCAGGAAGGCGATACTTCCATGCTTCCGTTTCTTCGTCCCACTCGTAGTCAAAAAAGTGAGCATCCTCATCGTATCCTTTGGTGTGGGCCATCCGGCGCCCGAATGCGCCCATGAGGCCGGCAAATTGTGCAGGCTTGTATCCGGAAGCCTCATGAAGCTCCGAGATGTGAACCCACTCGGGATGAGCCTTGTCGAGCGCGCGGATCATTGCCTTGAACGGGTCGGAGAGCTTGATCCGGGAAATCGTTCGCCGAGCAAAATCAGTCTCAACAAATTTCTTGGGGCCATCGGGCTCCTGAGGAAGGAAAACATCATCCGGCTCATTGAGCGTGCTTCCCGCAGGTGCCGTCGCTTGCAACTTCTGGACAACTTGGCTGATTTCGTCCGGCGTGCCGTCATATACGTAGAGTTTCATTTTCCGGGGCTTTCTAAGGCAGTGGAGGCGTACTCCACGGTTGCGAGGGTATTATCTGTAAGCTCATATAGCCCCAAGAGCCTCCAGTAAGCAATAAATAACCTCACGTTATTAAAGATATTTCTGATTTTTTCCTTAGTTTACTGATATAACTCAGTTTTTACAGATCTACCCGGCTGAATTATTTTTTAAGGTCAGATTATGGCACTACTTGAGGCCACCATTGAATATCTCTGCATGCCTCCAGAGCTTGATTGGGCGGCCTTAGGGCTTGGTTTACCTGCCTCAACGGATTCTCCGTGTCAAAGTAGGTTCCCCTTCGTGCGGTGGGGTGATCGCAGCAAATACTGGCTGGGACCTCCTGGAGATTCCGCGTGGCGGAGTTGAAGCACTTCTGAGCTTCTCTTCCGAACAATAGGAAGACTGGAGGCCCGGCCCGAGAAGCCAGTCGGTCAATCACTCTCTCCATCACCGGCCGCCACAACGCCCGATGCGCATTCTGGACTCTATCGCGTCGACGTCTTCGTTCTCCTGCGTCCGGATGCCATTCGATTTCGGTAAAAGTCCAAGCGGCATTCAGGAACAGGACCCCTTGGTCCGTCAGGCCGTCGAAATAATGCTCCATCATTGCCTGGTCGTGGAGACGCGCCTCGACCTGTTCCCGTATCAGGTTCCAGCCTGCACCATTCTGATCTGCGTGGAGCCCCGGGTCCATCGCGGTGAGCGCTGACTGGAGCAGCCGTTTCATGCTCTCTGCAATGCCGAGAGCAAGCGACGCACCATCCTCGAAGGCGCGGCCTGTGGCCCGGGCACGTTCCGGATAGGGGTCCTGGCCGATCACAACGACACGGACCTGATCAGGATTGATCCCGTGGAATGCCCGGAACAGATACCGCCCGTCATTCCCTGCCCGAAGCGGAGGATAGGCGGGGCGCGCAACCCCGTCGTGAGCGGTCCCCAGAGATCTGGAGCCAAAATTGAGGACTGTGTCCTCGAGTGCCACTCGCCAGCCCTGCGGTGCACCTTCTGGCCATCCGGCCAAAACCTGTTGCATGTGGGCCCGCAATGTCATTCCCGCACCTCTTTCGTTGCCCGGCGCACGTCGACGATGCGCAGCAGATGGCTGGCGAGCATTACGATTTCGATTGCCTCGTCGGCGTCCTCCATCGCTACGTTTCGATGCGAATGCGGGTTCTTGTAAGAGCCTACCGCTCCAGCGAAGAGATGCGTAAGGGCCTCGCGCTCGGCTTCCTCCTGCGCCGGGTTGCGCAGGGGGCCGGTGTCCTTGTGGAAGGCCCGCCGGATCATCGGTACACCGTGGTCACCCTCCGGATACTCGGCTGCCTCGCGCACGGCGATCTCGACAGTACGCATCGCGGTAAAAACGGCCTCCGCGAAGTCGCCGCGAACGAAGGCCATCCAGACCTTCTCAGCAATCGCCGAGTGCAGCAGGTCCCGGTTCAGGCTGCGGGCCATGCGGAACTGCCGGACATCTTCCTCGCTTTCGAAACGGTGCGCTCGACGGCTGAGGATCATCCAGCTGCCGGTATCACCGGGCTTCGGTATGATCAGCCCTTGTGCACCCAGCCAGGCAAAGGCCTCGGATGTCGCGGCCGCTATCTCTTGGCGTACCTTCTGCGGATAGTCTGACGTGCCGCGTGACAGATCGCCTCCGCTCAAGATTTCCATCATGCAGTTATTCGGATGAAAGGACCCGCTCCGCGCCCGGAGCAGGAAGAGGATTGTAGCGCCGAGCTCCTCGGGTTCGAGGGCGAGAAGGGCGTCAGGGTCAGGGATGGCGTTTCGGAGTTCATGCATACCTCAACTCATAACCGATAACCCATCTTATCGGATACTAAATTTCTGCGGGGGCCGGGCATCGCCCGGACCTCTGCCCCACCTCAGGCTTCCATGGAGTGCTTCAGTGTTGCGATGATGTCCTCGAGACGCACCAGTGACCAGCCCATCCATGCGTCGTAAACCGAGGTAACCGAATTGGCGACGCAGTCCTCCAGAGGAATTGTACACACGCGATCCAACAGGCGATCGAGAGATGCCAGTGCAGCGTCGAGCAGATGACGGACGTTCTCGGGGCTGGCCTGGGTTTTGCGGTCCAGTGCGCAGGCGACCTCGATTTCATCGATGGCCTTATCATGACCAGTGATGTCGAGCAGATCCTTCAGGGTGCCGAGTTCGGCGTCGCACCAGGCCCCCAGGCGGTCCAGGGCGAGGTTGAGGGTGGGTGCCCCCCACGGGCTTGGCGAAGTGGGTGAAAACGATCAAGTTCATTCGAACCTCCGTTCCGACGTCTCCGGGCATTCGCCCAAGAACCGCGTGGGAAGGAGGGCACATGGTGCCGCCGCGGCCGTCACGATGGATCTGGATATGTGCTGGAGCCCCTCCCTTTCTGAGCTTGCACCGGATAGGGAAACAGTTCGTCAACCCGCAGTACGACCACGCGGCTCAAACCTGCTCGTGTCAGGATGCAGAGGCGTCTTGAAGATGTCCAACACGGTTTGCGGTCACCCCTCCCCAAATAATTGGGCGCGCCAAACTGAAAGCGATAGATAATGGCTCGATAGTAGTATTTTCGAAAACTCCCGGCCACTGGGGCCTTCTAACTTTTGGTAGTATAGTCAGTCACTCCCATACTGATATCGTCGAATTTCGTCATTGATAAATGTAGCCAACCTTCCTGTTAGGCATTCTTGGCGGCATCGTGCCTTACCTGCGTTAGGAAGTTCGGAGCCGATGTACTGCCTCTTATATTAACAGATTGATGAGGTTGATTTGGGGAAAACTGAAAATTGGCATCCATCATGGAACGATGCACATGGTACTTGGGAGGTGGATTTCCGGGTCGAAGGACGCAGAATTCGCAAGCGTTTAGATATTACTGATCAAAACCTAAAGGAGATAGCGGTCAAGGCAGCCCGAAATTTGTACCGTGAATCGTGGAACGAAGCTCTGCGACCAAAACCCTCCAAATCCGTGCCGACATTTGCTGAGGCGGCGAAGCTTTACATCCGAGCGGGAGGAGAGGGGCGGTTCTTGCCGCGGATCGTAACGTACTTTGGGGAGAAGATTGGAGTTGATGAGATAGACAGTCTCGTGATCGCTAAAGCAGCTGTGGCGATTTATCCGACGGCCAAGCCTGAGACGGTTCGAAGGCAGCTTCGGGTCCCGATCAAGGCCGTTCAGAATTTTGCATCGGGGCGTCGAAGGGAAAAACATTCCGACAGCAAAAGGCTGCGGTGGTTGTCCCCTGAAGAGGCCGAGAGGCTGCTCGCAGCTGCTGCGCGCCCGGAAGAGGCAGGACTTCGTGATCCGTCTCGGCATACCCTGCGCAAGATAGCATTCATGCTCGGCACAGGTGCGGGACCTGGTGAAACGATGGCGCTTTCCGCCGCAGGATGGAATCCGACAACTCGTGAATGGTGGCTTCAAGGCACGAAGTCCGTCTATAGAGCGAGGTTTGTTTTACTGCCTACCCGAGCTGTACAGTTAATCGGAGAAGTTCCAGCAGAAGGTCACGCCTTTGTCGCTCCGAATGGTCATCCTTACGTCATGCATGACAATCGGGGCGGTCAGATGGCTGAAGCATTTCGCAAGATAAAGGAGATTGCGGCCTTGGGTGATGATGTCGTGCCTTATACGCTGAGGCATACTTGGGCGACTTGGTTCTATGCTCAAACCAAAGATTGGGGAGCTTTACTGGATCAAGGAGGCTGGAACCGTTCAGATACAGCAAACCGATACAGGAAAATTGCGCCATCGGACCTCGGCAATCGCTTGTTAGCACATGGCTGGGACTTCCGGAGGGCCGTGGGTAATCCAGTGCGTTTTGGTGAACTCGTATCTGTATTAAAATGACGTGGGGTGCGGCGACGAACAATTGCGCCCTTGGGAAAGTAAGATGTCGGTCGATACGTGCTCAACATCCTACAAGAGCGTGAACCACTGCCCGGGGAAATTACCCGGGCAGTATTGATTAACTTATCGGAACCAGCCTTTCCATTTGCCGCATGTCGTGGTCGATACGTGTGAGGACATACTGCGCAAGCGCAAGACGAAGTTTGTCGGTGATTGGCGCTGCGCGAATTAACTCTGCAATGGCATGTCGAGCAGCAAAATATCCGCCTTGATCGGACACATCGAACTCCGGTGCCGCTCGGCAAAATGGCGGCGCTACTGACTGGCTAAAGGCGGCACAGGAGTGAGAAAGCGTCACGAGCGCCCCTACGATATCGAAAAGGATCTCCTCTTGAAATCCAGTATCGTTGCCCTGTTGGACCTGCTCAGACCAAAATTGTAGTAGTTTCCGCTGATGCGGCGGACAGTGTGCATGGACCGCCAAAAAGCTGATATCATCCGCAATTTTGCGGACCTTGGCGGTAAGAGAAGTTTTTGTCATGATCAACCTCCAGGTCGAGTGCCGACGGAACCATTCCGGCGGGTCAAGGCCCGGCCCACCGGGCCGGGAGGAAGTTTTCATGCTACTGTCTGTCTTGACTGCGACCACGCGAGCCTTTCTTCGTAGTCTTCGATTGCTGCGGACAATCCATCACTTAGGAGACAAATTTCCTCCACAACAGGGTCATTTGGATCGATGGCCGCAAAAAACCCCATGTATGGCATTTCCAGTTCATGCACATTTTCCAACGTCAGAACCGCCAGAATTTGGTCCAGCATCATTCGCGTTGTGCGGGTCATGCGCCTTTCTCTTTCGAAAGCATCGGCGCATTTGTCCACCAGACGTGATGTTTCATAACCACCGAGAAGACGGGCGGCATGCCACAATGCATCATGCATTTCTGACATGAATTTTAGGACCGGCAGGGCCGCAAAATCTTGGATTTGCAGCGCGTCGGTCGCTTGGTAGGTTTCATCTTTTGGCATTTTTATCTCCAGCAAAAGGTTTCCGTGTCAAGCACGGGTCAAGATCGCTGCTGAAGTTGCTCTTTCTTGTCAGGCGGGTTTGCTGCCGCCGTGGCTTCACAAAGAAAGCCACGGCGGCAGCAAATTAGCCCAATTTTTGTATTATTTCCCTTTGCTGTCCCATGGCTCGCAGTCTGCGGATTTTTGCTGCACTAATTTCATAGGCTTTTCTTGATAAAAACGAACGATGTTGCAGAGCGCTACTAATAGTTTCTGGCCGGTCACCTCTTGCTACCAGCTCATCACACCAAATGGTCCTGATGATATGCGGTGGGTGTGTGACCCACCGTTTGAATAACGTCGAAAAACTGGATTTTTGGTAGGCTTGATCGCTACGGCGAGAAACCAGAAGCGGGGTGCCACATCGCGCTTGATATAATTGTGGTAGCAGTGATCTTTGACCACCTTGCAATATGCAGGCATCAAGAAACGGCGTCGCCTCAGGAGGGAGAAAAAGCAGATCGACTGTTGTGCCGGTCTTACTGGTAAAGCCGAGGTCTAAAACCCAACTTCCCTTCTCCCGTTTGATATGTTGGCCTACTTGCAGGGATAAAAGGTCTTCTTTTCTTAACGGGTAGAATAGCAGGATGCCCAAAGCTCCTAACACGGTATTCAAACCATGCCGCGTCTGCAAAGACGTCTCAGCTGCCGCCGCCCCTTGCAATGCGATAGCCTTTGCCGCCAGGGCCGTCATATCCATCGGGTTCATGGACAAAGCATGCTCTTTGACTTTGATCTGGAGCTTCGCTTGATCGACGAAAATATGAGAGAACCGATACCAGTCTTTTCGGAGGTCGATTTCGTCGATAAATGGAGCAAGCTGCTGACAGCGAGTTCCTGCCGAATTTGCCCGTAGCAAAGAAGTTCAGAAAAGGTTAGAAAACGCCTTGTAATATAGGTGTTTGCGCGGCTATACGCGTCGGTGGAGACGTGGCCGAGTGGTCGAAGGCGCTCCCCTGCTAAGGGAGTAGGCCCGGAAGGGTCTCGAGGGTTCGAATCCCTTCGTCTCCGCCATGACCAATTTTCAAGAAAACTTGAAACCCCATATTTTACGAGTACTTACCCCTTCAAAGGGTGGTTTTCGTGCGGTATGGGCCAATCGAACACCCCGAAATTGCTACACAATCTGCTACACGGCAGGTTCATTGCGGGGTGTGTTATGTCTGTGATCAAAAGAGGAAACCAGTGGTGTCTGCGCCGCCGTGTGCCTGTGGAGTTTCAGCAGGTCGAATCTCGCTCGGAGGTTTGGATCAGTCTGAAAACGGATTCTCGGCGGCTTGCGTGTGAGAAAGCACCCGCCGTTTGGAATGAACAGGTTGCGGCGTGGAAAGCACGGTTGTCTGGTCATCATGACGATGCGGTGAAATATTTCGAGGCTGTTCAGGATTTGGCTGCTGCTAAGGGTGTGCGGTACATGCCGCTGGATCAGGTGGTGCAGCTGCCGATCGACACACTGCTGGAGCGGATTGAAACGATCGCCAATCGTGACCAGAGACCTGACCCGGTGGAGGCAGCAGCCCTTCTGGGGACAAAGCAGCCTCCGGCGTTGACTGTCACGGAGGCGCTGGAGACCTATTGGACGCTGGTTAAAGACAAGACCTTTGGCAAAAGCGAGGACCAGAAACGCCGTTGGGAGGATCCAAGGCATGACCGATTTCCTGTGGCATGAATTTCACATAAGATGTTCCATCTCTTGAGCTTTCCCTGGGGTGAGCATCTAGAAAAATTTTGCATACAACCCTTGATTTAACCGGCAATGCCCGCAATGTTCAGGGAAGATAATTTTGATTGAAAGATTTAATGAGAACTACACGTATTCTTCAGATTGGCGACGTTCACTTGCCTGAATGGACAGCTTCAGAAATTGACATCGATGAAAAAGATAACGAGTTCTCTTTAGAAATAATCAATGACCTGAAGCATAGCCGACTTTCTCATGTGCTTAAAGGCATCAATAAAACTGCAAACTCAGGAACAATAGACGCTGTTTTTCTCATGGGGGATCTCACCAGCTATGGCAAAAAAGAATATATTGAGCCCGCCATGCAAATCATGGACACGTTGCTACAAGATGCAGGTTCGAACCCAAAACCACAGGTTTTTGTCGTGCCCGGTAATCATGACGTAAATCGTGATGATGCAAAAGCGCTCGGAACTCTCGGAAAGTTCGCACACTTTCGGGAGGTCGCAGAGGGGTTAGGGTGGGCATCTCCGCCAGTGGAAGGTGCCTGCTGCTTCGATCTAAGAACGAGAGATGAATCTGCACCACCATTGACAACTATGCTTGTAAATTCGAGCATTGGATCACAATCGCTACACCTCTTGACCCCCTCGATTGAAAAAAGTATTTCAGATAGTGAACTCGGTGATGGGTCACCCATCAAAATTCTCCCTCAAAACATAGTAGATGGGGATAGCGACGCTCCTGATTTCGGCAGCGCAACAGTATCTGGACAATCTTTGGTTGAGCAGCGCTACCGGCACTTAGACACTCCTTACGTTTCAAAAGAGGCCATGGCGAATGTAGTGCAGGCTTCCAGTACGGCGTCCGGAGGAACGATATTAATGTGTGCTCACCACAACCTTTTGCCACAACGTATTCCAAGGATTTCGCCCTATGCGGAAATGTTGAATGCAGGTTTTTTCCGATCTGCCCTATTGGACACGAATAAAAACTATGTTTACTTGCATGGCCACATTCACGACGATACAATTGAGGTAATTGAACGGCCATCCGAACGATTTGGAAACATTAGAAGCAACGCAATTGTAACAATCTCAGCACCTCCAATCTGGGAAGGATATAACGAGGTTGCACTTTTTCACGATCAAAACGGTGACGTCTTTCTCATTCGCGTAACGTTATACAGGTTGAATGCTTCCGGCTTTATAGGGAATTTTTCAGATCAAGATACTCGCTTTATACCTTTGGTAGGTCGCAATGAAGTTTTGTTATCTAACAACATGATCAAGCTGTGGGATCACCTTAAAAAAAATACGCGAACTTTCTCCGAAGTTGAAGAAACGTTGGACATATTTCGAGGCGATGACTTAGAGAATGCCCTGATGGCAATTTTCTGCGCTGGTCTTGTCGATATTAAGAACCTTGGGCAATCTAGACGTCGGTGGCGCATTACGGCTATGGGAGATGCACGTTGAGTATTAACCCATTTCAACCAACAAAATTTGAGTTGGAGAACAACCCAAATATCTGGCTCAACCCACGGGCCAAAAAGCTGATAGACGCCAAGAAGCCATCGTTTGTTTACGGCACACGCGGGTGTGGGAAGACAACGCTTTTGCGTTCGCTCCATACAAAGGAGATACTAGAGAATAGTGTTCTACGTAATCAGTTCAACCAACGTAAACTGAAATGGTTTGGTGCATATTTGCAATTTAACCATAATTTTCAATTCATTACCGAAATGGTTCTTGATGCATTAGGTACCGATCTGGCTGATAAAAATCTCGCAGAAATTAAAAGATATAAGACATTCTGTGCCTACTTCGAGATTAGTCTTCTTGAAAGCGTTATTGCTGACTTGCTCTCGCTTGAAAGCGATGGGATGCTACATTTTTCTGGCGAGAAAGAGCGAAAGGCGTGTCTTGAAATAGCTGACCTATTTGCGAACGTTTCAACCAAAGAAGCCCAGATTGTTTCTGACTTTGGTGACCTACGAAGACTTCTTCGGTCGCTCCGAGCGTCCTTTACTGCGATATTCGATCAAGAAAAAATCTTGGCTGTTGCCAATGTTGTCGACTCTTTTGTACCGGGTACTTTGCTGAGAATTATTAAGGACGACATCCTTGGGTCCGTTCATTGCAAAGCATTAGAGCATGGCCAAAGGCTGGGCTTTATGATTCTTTTGGACGACTGCGAGTCGCTGTCAAAGTCTCAGCAAGTTGCTCTGAATACATACCTGAAATCGAACGAAGGGGTCAGTAGGTGGATCATCGCGCATGTTCGAGGCCAATATAATACCAGCGAAACGTTCTTACCCGACACGTATCTGAACTATGCAGATCGGGATGTTAGTCCCATCGATGAATTATCTGATGCTGAATTCTCGGATTTTTGCGAGAATGTTGCGACCTTACGTATGAAAACCTTTTTGGCTGAAAATTCACCCAAAGAAATGCGGCCAGATGATAATATGTCTATGTCTGTTTTCGGGTCCCATTCATACAATTCCTTGGTGGCTGCAGCGGTAAGCGGCTACGCGAGTGACGCGATACGAGAGTTTAAACAGGATGTAGAGGCTTACCGAAATACTACAATGTCCAACTTTAAGAAGGCAGATCAGGCCAGATTTAATATGGAAAAAGGCAGCACTCCTTATGTAGAGTACGTAGTCTCTGAATACGGGAAAGTTCCGATTGCGACGCTAGCCCTCGAAAAGGATTCGATCGGGAAATTAAGTAAAAGGATGTACAGAAAAGAAGCTGCTGCATACGTATACGCGTGCCACTTGTGCCAGAGGGAGCCAGTATATGCAGGAGCACGCTTTATTCTTTGGGCATCCGATGGAAATATTCGCGACTTTCTCGATATTATGGCCGATTTTTTTGATGACTTCTCCGGTCGAATTGGGTCTGATGAACGTCCGCTAAGCTCTGCGGTCCGCAGCATAAGGCGTTTTTTCAACACCGATACGACCCTTGGCATTCCTTTGCAGAACGATGTTCTAAAAAGGGTCTCACAACGATCTCTCGCCAGCATAACTGATCTGAAAAATACATCTGATCAGTACTTATACCGCTTGATGGCCGGATTAGCAAAATATGTTCAGCTCCTCCAAACAGATATTACTGACCCTAAAGCCGTCCGCATCCCCGAACGGGGTGTTTTCCGTGTTTCGTGTGATGCAGTCGACTCTTCTTCAAGACAGCCAGCCTTTGAAAAAACAATAAGACGGTTAGAAAGAGATGGGTTTCTAATTGTGAAGAACCAAGAAAATGTAGGAAACGAAAACTTTATTGAATTTCGGTTACACAAGAGACTTTCGCCAGCATTGGGAATTTCCCCTAAGGGTGCCTACGAAACGGTAATACTTCGGCCGCTTGGCCTTTCTCGGTTGCTCGATGATCGTACAGCGACAGACCCGCAGGCCTGGGCCAGCAACGAGCACAATCATGTGTCCAACGATGACGCGAGACAAAAGAAATTCGAGATTTAAAAATATGATTTTTCACGGGCAAAGATTCGAAGAAGAGTTGTTTGACGCTCTTTCGATACCGGCTATCGATGTTGACTTAGGCGTTTTCGTTGTTGGATGGGAAAGCCGAAGTAGCTCATTCATTGAATCTGGAAAAATTACCGGAAAGAGATGTCTAATTTTTTCCTTTGAAGACGATGGTATTACTGAGGAAAAGCGAAAAGAATTTTATGATATTGCGTCTAGGAATTTTGATAGCGTTAAATCCATAGAGCTTCCAAATGCCAAGAGTCGAGTTAGGTGGGAGAGTGAAATTCAAAAGCTCTTTAAGTCGTCAGAGAATATTAAGGGGATTTCTTGTTTCGTTGATTATACCTCACTGCCAAAAGCGGTAACGCAAACTCTATATCGATTTTTATTGGTGGATCAGTCCTTTTGCCGTAGTCATTGGGGCTATTTAGAGGGAATATATCCAGAGAAGATTTTGGGTAAAGAATACTCTCAAGGCTTGGCTGAACCATTTTTCCCAATAAGACACACTCCTGGAACAGGCGGAGTATCTGAAAAGCAAGCTTTGATAGTTTCTATCGGGGCTGACGAGCAAGTTATTTTTGAACTTTTAGAGACGCGTAGCTATGACGCTGTTGCTGTAATGTATTCTGATTCCAATCTATCCCCTGCTTTAGAAGAAGGTAGGAAGGCTACAGTCGCTAGACTGTGCCGTGAATACAGCGTCGCTGATGAGCTAATTCGCCAGAGCAGCGCTGCTTCCGTAAACGATGCGATTAATAACTATATTGCTTTAATAAAAAGAATTCCCAAAGAATACAGCGTCGATATTTTTTGTTGTGGTACAAAGTCCCATGCAGTTGCAGCTTGTGCCGTCGCGGAACGCTTCAAGAAGACGGTTGCATTGCTTGGGAGGGTTCCCAATCGATACACTCAAAATGACGTTAAACCGTCTGGTCGAGGATCAGTTTCTTCAATGACTGACTTTACCAATCCGAATGTATCCAAGCTCTTACTTGGAAACACCTAAATACGACCTTGTTCCACCATAGAAGATTTCGTTTTTTACAGATGACTTCGGTACTGGTATTAATTGGTTGAGCGAAATTTTTGAAAGGTTGCATTTCAGTGAGATTAAAATTGCGGGGAGGAACTACAAGCTGGATAATAGCACGGCCGCAAGATGGGGGAAAATCAATGCAGCTCGCAATTTGGCATTCACGACTTGTCATCTTGCGTTTCTTTCAAGCTCTCAATACCATATTCTTGCTACACAAACTGCTACACTGACTAAAGCAAATTTTCTTGTTACCACATTGATAAGTATATATTATTTAGTCTTTTCACTACTTCCTCAAAGGACTTCGTCTCCGCCATAAAACTTGCTTATATTGTTGATTTTATTTAATATTATTCAACTTATGGGCTGTCGCGCCTACTTTGATGCCTACTTTTGCGGATGGTTGAACGAGTTAGCACCATTGACAGAGCGCTTTGTCGGGAACCAGAGAATTGAAGGTTTTCCCCTGAGCCCACAATTTTCTTTAAGATCTGCTATTTGTCTGGACGTTGGCCAGCAAATGGAACGCTGCATTTCTCAACGCTCCAGTACAACATGCACAGAGAACCCAGCCTGTTGATCCACCTGGACAGCACGATATGGCCAGAAGTCACGCAGTACCTCTGCATGTGGATGGAAATAACTCCCGCGAGGATCGGAACTGAATAAGCTTGTCTTGGGAGCGACCAGTGCTGCGAGACCTTCGTGCCAATTCGCCCGCGCACCATGATGCGCAACCTGAAACACACAAGTTCGTCTTGCCCGGCGCGAATCGAGGTAGCCTTCTAAGCTGTCCCACTTTGCACGTGTCTTTAAGTCGCCATCGCCGGTTAACAGAATGGCAGCTCTGGTTTCCTGTTCCTTCCAACAACCGCAAACCCCGAGAAGCCTGTGATAAAGGCATTCACAGTTACAGGTACTCTGCCCGGTCCAAGGGCCAACCGCGCCACCACAGAGCATCAGACTGACATTGTTCATTTTCGCGCCGTAACCAAAGGTTGCCTCAAAAAGTCTCCGGACGGTATCAAGGGCGTTCTGCCGCTCGTTTTCGGTGCCGTTCAGCAGCGCCCCTTTAAGAGCCTCCAAGCGCGTCAAGTTCCCGCGCGACACGAGCGCCCGAGATGCTGGTGTCAGCCACCAAGCAGAGGTTCTCGCGGCAACAATCGTCGTTTACAGCCAGCATCCGGAACTTGCGTGACGCACCAAACGTATCAGACACAAAATCCAGCGACCAACGTTCACCTGGCCGCAAAGCCACCGGCATGGGCGTGCGTGACCCACGTGCGCGCTTGCGGCCCCTTCGCCGCCTGACGCCCAGCTTTTCGTCAGTATAAAGCCGATACAGCTTTTTGTGGTTCATGATCATTCCTTTGCGTTACAGAAGCACGCCGATCCGGCGATAACCGAACCGACGCCGCTTGCTGGCAATCGCTTTCATCTCTTCGCGAACTTCTGGATTATCCGGCGGCCGATCACGCCGGACAGTCTTGGGATCAACACCGACTAGCCTACACGCCCGACGTTGCGAGATGTCGTGATCCCGCATTGCCTTGCGTGCTGCAGCCTGTCGCACATTCGGTGTCGTCAGCTCTTTCCCAGCAAATCTTTCAACACAACATTATCGAGCATCGTGTCGGCCAGCAGGCGCTTCAGCTTAGCGTTCTCATCTTCCAGCGATTTAAGGCGGTGGGTATCAGAAACGTTCATGCCGCCATACTTGGCTTTGAACTTGTAGAACGACGCAGGGCTGAGGCCATGCCTGCGGCACACCTCAGCTGTCGGCATCCCAGCTTCTTGTTCTTTGATCATTCCGATAACTTGGGCTTCAGTAAAACGGCTCTGTCGCATTTGTTTGCTCCTTCGAAGGTTGAGCAAACTCTACATTAAACTGAGGGAAGTTTCGGGGGGCAGGTCAGCCCGAACACATCGAGCAATTCGAAACCGGGAAAAAGCAAAGCACCAATACGTCGCATCTGAAAACTCCTGAAGATACTTCGCCTATGTTAGGGCATTGCTTCAATGGTCGCAAAGTCCCGCAGAGCAGCGGTCCGACCAACCAAAATGCTGCGGTGACAATCAATGTCCGCTTCGAGGAAGCCGCGCCACAGAGTCAGACATGGTCTTGGATGTCCGGTTTGGGCCGGAAATGATTGGTTGCGAAGCGGCGACCAGTTGGTCCCACGGTGCCTCTGAAGATCCGGTGGAAGTCGCCACTCGTAGTTCAGCCGATCTGCTTCAACTTCATAAAGCATTTGACTGGTGTTCGACGCTACGAAGAGCGACTACTGTCAGCGGCCCCGTGGAACCGCGATACGGCAGGTTCACTTTCAATGTTTTCTGACGTCGACATAAGGTGCTGAAATCCGGCGCCACCCAATCCAGCCCGACCAGTCGCAGCAGACTTTGGACGAACCCAGTTGTCTGGCGAAGCGGCATGCCAAACAGGACTTTCAACGTCAAGCAGGCCTGAATGGCGGCATCACTGAATTGCTGTTGCCGACCTCGCTTGCAGCTTGGCGGCGGCGTCCAAACCATCTCCGGATCAAACCAGATCGACAGCGATCCGCGCTGCTTCAAGCTGTCATTGTAAGATGACCAATTCTTGGTCTTGTACTTCGTAGGGGCCCAACTGCTCATACCTTCAGCTATCACGCTGGATTCATGCAGTGAATCCCATCAGCCCATTTGTGCAACAAAGCCTGGTAATCCCCTAGATTTACAGGCTCTTTCTTGATTCACGCTCGGCAGTATGTTTCTGAAATTGACGGTAGACACGAGCGCGATAGTGCCAGACGCAGTAAAATATGGAAATTTCTAGGAGCTCCGGTCGATTATTCCAACTGGGCTTTCAACGTTTTCTGGAGATTGGGTGGTAGCTTCTCCACAGATGCTACAAGCCTTTTGGTAAATTCTTCTCCTCCGCGTTCCCAGTGAATGATGTTGAAAATTGAATACGCCTCATCAATCTTCACGGCGATCTTAAGTAGGCTTTCAACAGGCCAACCTGATCGCATGTATGCTTTAACAAGTTCAGTCCTGGCAGCCTTGCACTTGTCCCAGTCCGAATAATAAAAAGGGGAAAAAAACGATGGCTCACGACGGCTACGTTTCAATGCTCGATGCACGATTGGAAACGTAACCTCCAGTACTCCACTGACGTCTGACTGAGGTAACTCCAGCGCAGCCCCAAGTAAGTGGCCGGCCAAGGCCTCGTACTGGCCTTGATGCTTATCGGATATTCTATCGAAAATCTTTCCAACATGGGGCCACAAATCCGACGAGAACTCGCTAAGCCCATAGGATATCAAAGGCGACAAAATCTGCTCAACACTAAAAGGAAAGGCGTGAGACGCGCTTCCCCAATTTTCTGATAAATAGCGCAAGTTTCTTTCGATCATTTCAGGACGATAGCCACTTTGCACAAAGCTCAACCTCGATGCTTGCTGACGACTAATGGATATGCTCCCCAAAGTAGTCAAGATGTCAGTTGCCACTGCGGCGTCTAGTTGAAGGGCAAAACGGATCGATTGGAATGCAGCCTCCGCGATATCTTCGTCAAGCGCCTCAGCGTGGCACTGAAATGCGACTTCGGCTGCTCTTGTGCTGGAATGTCGAACATACGCCAAGACGGATATTGCTGTCTTAGCGTCAAATTCGACTAACTGACTGGCGATCTCCAACGCTTGCGTTTCGTTGTCTTCAAAACTGAAGACTTCCCGCAACTCATGATCAGAATGGTTTCTAAAAAGATGCGCCAAAATCGACTGAAGGCGGGCAACCGATATTTGGTCAAATCCACTTAGTAGTCTGAACTGTTGAGGCTGTAAGGCAATAGGCGATCTCGACAAAGCGGTCGTCGCCGTTGCTCAGGGGCGTGGCGAACGGCCCCTGCGAGCAGGCGGGGGTTTGGGGGAGGAATGCGGAACGACGCTCCCCCGGGAGCAGGCGATGCAAGGGGAGTGCGGAACGATGACCTTGCCGCCCTCCGCGCAGGAGTGCCCGCTGCACAGGCGCCCCCGGCGGGCGGGGTTCTGGGGCAGCGCCCCGGGCGAGCGGGTAGACCGAACATAGGCACCAACGGTGCCGGAGTGCGGTCTACTTAGTGAGTACTCTCCCCTGCACCTCTATCCACGCGCGCTTCAACTGATTTCTCCGGTCCGCTGAAACATCGACCCATTTTCTGATCTCAACGTCTGGAGATCAAAAATGGCGGCCAACAACCATCCTATCGTCGTGCGCTTCGCGGGCTTGCGCCCCGAGCAACTGTCCCGTTTCGAACTGCATCGCCTTCGAAAGCAAATGTATGGCTATGAGTTCGAGCCGCGTCGAACTCGCTTCAATAAGCTCCTAATCGGTAGCGACACTTGGGCCAAAGAGGCCTTAGCTGAGATTGATGGCATGCGGATGGAGAACTTTGCCACCGAGTTGACAAAGCTCAAGAAACGGAAGCGCATCGGAGAGGTTAAGAAGCGCATGATCGAAGGCCCGAAGGATCCTTGGCGGCCTTCGAAACATGGCCCGATGCGCGAAGTCATCATCACCGCCCATGCCGATTGGTTCGAATCCGCGGGGGACCAATCAACCTGGCGCGGCAAGATGGCGAAGCGCCGGCGGGAAAAGCACTTTGAAGACCTCGCTATTGGCTGGCTTACCTACAATTTCCGAGAGGACGTGGTGCACGCCCGTGCCGATAGAGACGAAAAGACCTTTCATATCCATGCCGTTATCCTGCCCCGGGGTGAGGATCAGCATGGCCGACCGATGCTCATCCCGTCTAAACACGATGCGATCCAATCCTATGAGCACGCCCAAGACATTGCGGGAGTTTGGTTCGCCCAAGCCGGGTTGGTGAGGGGAGAAGCGCGGGCTTTCGCCTCGCGACAGGCAAAAGCCGCAGGTATGAAGGGGCCAGATCCGGTCAGTCACAAGCCTACATGGAAATGGTGGCAGGAGGTGGCAGCGGAGCTATGGTCCGAGCGCGTTGCATTGAACGCGCGGTCATCCGATCTCGACGCACGCGAGACGGCGCTTGTTGAGGCCGAGGATGCCGTTGGGGCCGTTGCCGCCAAAGTGCAGGCATGCTCAGATGCCGTAGGGGCGCGGGAAACCGACTTCAAAAAACGGGCTTATCAGTGTTGTTGTCGCTGTCGTTTTTCATCGGCTTTGTTTTGGGCTGCGTCTGATCCATGGATGCCACTGAGGCGCACCCCTTGAACCCTTTCCAGCGTCGGTGCGGGATCAGTGTCGTTGGACACCCAAGCAAAGCCCTCAGAGACCTGCACAACCCCTTTCTCTTGCAAAGCCTTTTGCGCACGAAGAAAAGCTGTGCGTGCTACGCTATCGCTGTCACCTCTGCTCAGACCGCGAAGATCACAATGTTCGCGCCACTTATCAACTGAAACCAATTTACGGTCATTGGAGAGGCCTTCACCCGCTTTGGTCTGGCCATCAGCAGCCAACGCATCGAAAAGCGCCTGCTTGGCGATCGATGCCTGCCCCTTAAGGTGAGTTGGCTTCTTCACAGGCTCAGTAGCCTCGACAACAGCAGATGTCACCGGGTCATCATCTTCATCGTTGCCGAGGAATACGCTTTGCAACCTATAGGCGAAAACTCTACTCTTCTTTTTGTCGTGTTGTTTGCGGTCCTTTGCCATGATCACATCACCAGAATGGGTTAATTCTATCTCACTGTCAGCGGCCGCCCTAAGGCTACCGCTGCCCCTTGCACCTTTGCTTGTATCCTTGCCGCTATGGTGGATACAGGCTGCGGCACGGAGTTTTCCGAAGTTGATGGGTCGTTAGGTTTCTTTCTTGTCGTTGACAATGTTCATCGACGCCACGCCGCTTTCGCCCAGATCGACCTTTGCGAAGGGGCCGCCGTGGTGCATTTCGCCAGGGTCTTTCAGGTCAGCAGGGGGGGCCGCTGCCAGAACCTCGGGCGCGAATTGTTCGGCATTGTCTTTGGGCCGGTAGCCAAGGAATGACGCTTTGGCATTGTCCACGGGTGCACGGTCATTGTTGGACACACCGTAAACGACGCTAAACCCGACCGAAGGCGTGTCGACGGCGCGGGTGACCAGCTGGATCAGGTCGTCATAGGACAGCCATGACCCCAAGGCGCGTGGATTATTGACCTGCGCGCAGCTTAGGATGCGCATGCAAACGGCCTCAAGGCCGCGCTTGTCCCAATACATCGACGCGAGGTCTTCGCTGAAACACTTGGCCAGGCCATAAAAGGTATCGGGCTTGTGCGGCGCATCAATGCCGATGAAATCCGCTTTCTTGTGCATCCCCACCGCGTGGATCGAAGAGGCATAGACCACACGTTTCAGTCCGTGCTGATATGCTGCCTCCCAAATGTTATAGGACCCGACAAAGTTCGGCCCCAGCAGTTCCATAAAGGGTTTTTCATCCACGATGGCCCCGAAATGCACCACCATGTCAGCACCTTCAAGTAAGGGGGCGATCTGGTCATAGACGGCCACGTCGGCCTTGGCAAAGGTTTCACCGGGGTAAAGCGCGCCGATGTCATCGGTGATATCGGTGCTGACCAGTTCTTCGCACATCGCGGCCAAAGGTTCACGCAGGTAGGATCCCAGACGGCCCGCGGCCCCCGTCAAAACCAGTTTTTTCAGCATTGTCGTTTCCTTCATTATTTCACTTGAGGGCCGATTTGACTTGGCCCAATAGATTGTCCGCACCCTTGGCCAGCAGCCCCGCGTCACTGCCACAGGCGACAAAGCTGAAGCCTTCGTTCAGCAGTTCTGCAGCAAATGCGGGGTCCGACACCAGCGTGCCGACGGGCATGCCCCGGCTCATCAGTGCGCGCGCGGCGGGGCGGATCAACTGCCAGACCTCGGGGTGCATCGGTTGGCCAAGGTGTCCCATGCTGGCAGCGATATCGGCGGGACCAAAGAATATACCGTCGACACCATCGACTTCTCCATACGCCAAGGCGTTTTCCACCGCTTGCACGGTCTCAAGCTGGATCAGGATGGCGGTCTGTTTTTCGACCTCGCTGTAGTAATCGGCGATCCGGCCAAAGCCGTTCGCCCGCGTGGTTCCGGCCACCCCGCGCACCCCGCGTGGGGGGTAGCGGCAGGCAGCGACGGCGTCTTGTGCTTCTTCGATGCTTTCGACCATCGGGAACAGCAGTCCGGGCACGCCCAGATCCAGCAGGCGCTTGACCTTGACGGCGTCGTTCCAGTCGGGTCGCACAATCGCGGTGGTGTCTGTTGCCGCAAAGGCCTGCAATTGCCCCAAAAGCGAGGCAAGCTCGTTCGGCGAATGTTCCATATCCAGCAGCGCCCAGTCGTATCCGGCAGGGGCCACTGCTTCGGCGGCATAGGCGTTGCTTAGGGTGATCCACAGACCGACCTGTTGCTGGCCCGCACGGATTGCGCGCAGAAATGCATTTTCGCGTAGCTTCATATTACGGCCTTTTCGATCATCGATGCGCCATCTTCTATCCGACGATAGTCAAAGGGCGTCAAATCGAGACTGCGATATTCGCCGTAAGCAATCAATTCCGCCATGCCGCGCCCAAGGGCAGGAGACTGTTGCAGCCCGTGGCCAGAAAATCCGTTCATGAACATGAAGTTCCCGACCTCGCCATGCGCGCCCAAAATCGCGTTCTGATCCAGCGTGTTAAAGGCGTAGTGTCCGACCCATTCGTTGATCACCTTGACGCGGTCCAACTGCGGCACACGGGTCGCGACAGCGGGCCATGCCTTGTTTTCCCAGATTGAATGATCAAAGCCGAAGTCGTCATAGGCTACGGCGGGGTCTTCGTCAGGGGTGCAGCCGACCATGTAGTATGTCCCCTCACTGCGGAAATGCACGCCTGATGGGTCAATCGTCAGCGGCAAATCACGGTCCAGCGGTTGGGCGGCGTCGACGACGAAGGTATAGCGCTTGCGCGGTTCCACTGGCAGGCTGATCCCCGCCATTTGCGCCGTCGCCAGCGCGCGCGGTCCCGAGGCGTTGACGACCGTGCCACAGCCAATGACCGCACCGGATTTCAAGGTCACGCTGGTCACCGCCTTGCCATTCGGGGCCTTTGTGATCGCGATGACTTCGTCATGGACATATTCCACGCCGCGCCGCCGCGCCATGCGTTTGAACCAGTCAAACATGGTGCCACCGTCAAAATAGCCTTCGTCGATCAGATTATGATTGCCGGCCAGAATGTCATCAAGCTGGTAGAACGGATAGGCCGCGGCGATTTCATCGCGGCTCAGGTGCTTTGTACCTGCGCCAAGCGCCATCTGCACCTGTTGGTTCCGGCGCAGCGTCTCGGCAAATTCCGGCGTATCGGCAAGGTACATATAGCCAAAGCTTTGCAGTGCCAGATGGGGTACCTCTGGGTCATCGCACATGAACTGGCGGAAATTCTTGATGAACTCCGCCCCGAATTGCGACACTTTTACGTTGATCGCAGCAGTGAATTGCTGCCGGATGCAGCTGTTCGTGTGGCTTGTCGATGCGAATTCATAGGTGGGGTCGCGCTCGACCACCAACACCTTGCCATCAAATCCTGCCATCTGCGTCAGCCACCATGCCAGCGACGATCCAAAGATGGCACCACCGACAATGACAACATCATAGGACGTGCGGGCAGGGGCCACGTGAAATCTCCTTTTGGGGCGGCGGTACCGGGCTCTTTGCCTATCCCTACGCAAATTGCGTGCAGTGAAAAGAGGCTATTGAGCAAAATGCGCGGCAATCGCAATTTTGCTTTTCCCGCGGTTCGCGCGCCTGTGCCTGCGCGGGCACATCCGGGCCATCACAGCGGCGGTTTGGGTCACCGCAAAATCAGGCAGCCTGACATTGGTTTGTCCGCCAGTTGTTTATCAGCGCCAAGGAACGGCCAGTGCTGGACAAAACCAACCTTGCGTCTATCTTGACCCTTACGATCCATCCCTTGTTTGACGGAGCAGCATTTGCAAACGGACCGCCAAGAAATCGAGAACCTGATCGCGCGCATTGCGCTTAAGGATCGTGCAGCGTTCGATCAGCTATACGACCGGATCAGTGCGAAACTATTCGGGGTCTGCTTGCGTGTCTTGAACAAACGCGCCGCAGCAGAGGATGCAATGCAGGACACTTTTGTCAAGATATGGAACAACGCCGACAGGTATCATTCCAATGGCCTAAGCCCGATGACGTGGCTTATCACGATCGCGCGCAATACGTCGATTGACCGGTTGCGTGCGCGCAAGAAGGGCCATCAGGATATTGATACACCGGGGTTGGAACTGGTGTCGCCGGGCCCCAATCCCGAAGAATATGCAGTTGCCACATCAGAGGCATCGCGCCTGTCCGGTTGTCTGGATACGCTTGAAGAAGACCGCGGCAAGGCCATCCGAGGTGCCTATCTGGATGGCGAAACCTATGCAGATCTGGCGGACCGGTTCGGCGTGCCACTGAACACGATGCGCACCTGGCTGCGCCGTGGTCTGATCGCCCTACGGGAGTGTATGAGCCAATGACCGATATTCAAGACCCCCCTCCGGACGATGATCTGATGGCTGCCGAGCTGGTTTTGGGGCTGGCGTCCTCAGATGATCAGGCCGCCGCGCGGCGACGCATGGCGACAGATGCCGGATTTGCCCAAAGAATGGTCTTTTGGCAGGAACGCTTTGCCGCGATGACCGATGGGATCACCCCGGTAAAACCGCCTGCGAAGCTCAAGAAAAAAACGCTGGAACGGGTTTTCCCGAAACCGCGCGTGTCGGTCTTGCAGCGTGTCTGGCTGTGGCAGGGTTTCAGCATCGCCGCAATCTTGTTTGCAGGATATCTTGGCGTGCAGCTGCTTCAGATCAAGACGGGGCCGGTTACCCAGCCCACCGTTCTTGCCGCACAATTGGTCAGTGAAACAAGCGGGTTGCAGATACTTGCGGTCGTTGAACCGGTCAAGCACGAGATTGCCCTGCGCCGTGTATCCGGCCAGACGATCCCGAACCGCGCATTCGAATTATGGGCAATTTTGCCCGGTCAGGCCCCCGTATCGCTGGGTGTTTTGCCTGAACGTGAAACCGTTCGCGTGCTGGTGCCTGAAGGGCTGCGCAGTCAAGCCGCCCAGATCACGCTGGCTATCTCGGATGAACCTTTGGGCGGCTCGCCCACGGGTGCCCCTACGGGCGATGTGCTGGCAGTGGGGGCGATGACCGAACTTTGACCTCAGCTTGCAAGGTTCGTCCGTGTCAGCCTGTGTGTTGACGTAAGGGGCTTCAAAATTTTATTTCAAAACCACCAAATATTTCCCTCGGCCTGAAACTCTTCGTCATTGTTTTGCGTGGATAAAGGGACAGCGGCAGAAAACTGGCCAAGTTCCGGTATTAAAATCCGGCGCTTTGCGTGTGTGATGGGTCAGGTTCTTTCGCTGGAACGGGTCGCGATGCCCTTTGGCTTATCGCAGGCGATAACGAGTTGACTACAGGGTAACGATTTGCCCCGCTAACGAGCTTAACAAGTGCCAGCGCAATTGCGCTATGTAACGAGTAACGCCGGCTGCTGTTGCAGCCGGCGTTTTCGTTTTGGCGTGTGCAGTGCGATGTGTCCTGCCTCGCGGTGTGACCATCGCGCAAGTGCCCTGTTTTATGTGCCGCGCGGTTTGACCCGCAGCGTGGGGTCCGCCTGCGTGGGATCCTCTGGCCAGGGGTGGCGCGGATAGCGGGCGCGCATGTCTTTGCGCACATCCGCATAGGACCCAGCCCAAAACCCCGGCAGATCGGTTGTCACCTGAACCGGGCGCTGGGCGGGGGACAGCAAGGTCACTTGCAGGGGTTGCCCGCCAATCATCGGATGACGGGTCACGCCGAACACTTCTTGCAGGCGCAGGGAAATCTGCGGTTGCGCCCCGTCATAATCAATTGCCAGCTTGCGTCCCAGTGGCGTGGTGAAATGCGCGGGCACGGCCTTGTCGAGCATTTGTTGTTCGTCCCAAGACAGCCGCGCTGTCAGGGCTGGCAGCAGATCAAAGCCTTTCCAATCGCCCGTGCTGCGCGCGCCGGTCAGATGCGGCAGGAGCCAGTCTTCGATGGTGGCCATCAAATGGGTTTCCGAAAAATCAGGAAAGTCGTCCCCCATCAGCCGCGCACGCGCCAAAAACAGCGACGCGGCTTTGCCCGGCATCAATCCCAATTGCCGGACCCCGTCCAGCATGGCGCGGGCGATGTCTTCGGGTGCGGCATCGGACCATGCGCGATCATCCAGCACCAGCGCGCCAAAGCGTTCTTGTTGGCGGGTCAAGACACGCCCCTCGCGGCGCGACCAGGTGCAGACCGCGTGCCAGTCAATCTGATCGGGGAATGTGTCGCGCAGATCGGCATCCGACAGACGCACGGCTTGGCGGATGCGCGCCTCGCGGGGGTCGCCGTCCAGATCGGTCGCCACGATCAGACGCTCTCCGGCCATGGGGTCGCTGTCCTGCACGATGGCCCCTTTGCCGCCCGACATCACGAAACGCGGTGCATCGCCCTTGCGCCGCAATGCCACGCGGTCAGGATAAGCAAGTGCTGCCAGCACCCCCAGTGTGTCCGGCCCGTGGCGCGACTGGCCGCGCGCCAGGCGCTTGGCCTCTTGGCGGATGCGGGCGAGGGTGGCATGGTTGACCTCGCCCAAGGTACGCTTGCCCGCCACAGCGTCCATTCGCAGCGCCAGATCAACCGGGGCACCGCGCAGGGGATCACGTTCAGACAGGATCGCCGCCAGCGTTGGCGCGTGCGGCCCGCCTTTGGCGACCATATGCGCCAAGCGGGGATGCAGCGGCAGCCGTGCCAACGCGCGCCCGTGTTCGGTGATGCGGCCCGCATGATCCAGCGCGCCCAACATTTGCAAGACGCCTTGCGCTTCGGCCAATCGCCCTTCGTGGGGCGGCGTCACAAAGCTAAGGTCGGCCGCGCGTGCGCCCCACATCGCAAGTTCAAGCGCGAAAGATGACAGATCGCCGACTTCGATCTCGGCTGGGGGGAAGGCCGCCAGCGCGCCTTCTTCGCCGCGTGTCCAGAGCTTGAAGGCAACCCCTTCGGACACACGGCCCGCACGTCCGGCCCGCTGGGTGGCCTCGGCCCGGGTCACGCGGTCGGTCACCAGCCGCGACATGCCGGAGGACGGATCAAACTGCGCGCGCCGTGCGCGGCCCCCATCCACAACAATCTGAATACCTTCGATCGTTAGCGAGGTTTCGGCGATGGATGTCGCCAGCACAATCTTGCGTCCATTGGCTGGGGGTTCGATGGCGGCGCGCTGCGCTTTGAACTCCATCGCGCCGAACAGCGGGGCAATGGCACATTCGGGCGGCAACCGGTTTTGCAGCACGGATTCAACGCGGCGAATTTCGCCTTCTCCAGGCAGGAACACCAAGGCAGAGCCGGGGGCGGTTTCCAAGGCATGGATCACCAGATCAGCCATCGCCTGTTCGAACCTTTGCGTGCCAACGGGCCGGTCCAGCCAGCGCGGCGTCACGGCAAAGCTGCGCCCTTCCGAGGTCACGATCGGCGCGTCCATCAACGCGGCGACGGGGGCGGCATCCAAGGTCGCGGACATTGCGACCAACAGCAGATCGTCGCGCAGCACGCCTGCAACCTCAAGGCACAGCGCCAGCCCCAAATCCGCATTCAGGGATCGTTCGTGGAATTCGTCAAAGATCACCGCACCAATGCCGGGCAGGTCAGGGTTTTCCTGTAACATGCGGGTCAGGATGCCTTCGGTCACGACTTCGATCCGGGTGTCTGATCCGATGGCCGAAGCACCGCGCACCCGATAGCCGACGGTCTGGCCAACCTGTTGTCCCAAAGTCGCCGACATCCTTTCGGCTGCGGCGCGCGCGGCAAGGCGGCGCGGTTCGAGCATCATAATCCGGCCTTGGGTCAGGCCAGCATCCAGCATCGCAAGCGGCACGCGGGTGGTCTTGCCCGCACCGGGTGGGGCTTGCAGCACGACGCGCCCAGTTTGACGCAACGCGTCAATCATCTGCGGCATGACGTGATCTATGGGAAGTTCAAAGCTCATGTGGTGGGTTATGGGTCAATCCGCGCGCGCCGCCAAGCCTTGCGTTGGTCTGGACATTTGCCAAAGATCATCTGAAAGATGCAGGCCAAGATAAAGGGGCTGTTGCATGGATATCGACAAGTTGGCCAAAGGCATCGTCGCGGGGGAACGCCGCGCACTGGCGCGCGGGATCACGCTGGTCGAATCGTCGCGAGCGGATCACCGCGAACAGGCCACGGCGTTGCTGGCGGCCCTACCAAAAGAACACGAAGCCTTGCGGATCGGTTTGTCCGGCACACCGGGTGTGGGTAAATCGACGTTTATCGAAAGCTTTGGGATGATGCTGATCGGGCAGGGGCTACGGGTTGCGGTTCTGGCGATTGATCCGTCCTCCAGCCGCTCTGGCGGGTCGATTTTGGGCGATAAGACCCGCATGGACCTGCTTGCGCGGGAACGGGCCGCGTTTATTCGCCCGTCCCCCAGCCAGACGCATCTGGGCGGCGTGGCCCGGCGCACCCGCGAGGCGGTCACCCTGTGCGAGGCGGCAGGGTTTGACGTTGTGCTGATTGAAACCGTTGGTGTCGGGCAATCCGAGACTGTTGTCGCTGAAATGTCAGACGTGTTCTTGCTGCTTTTGGCACCCGCGGGCGGGGACGAATTGCAAGGTGTCAAACGCGGGATCATGGAGATGGCGGATATCATCGTCGTCAACAAGGCTGACGGTGATCTGAAACCAGCGGCGTCAAGGACCTGTGCGGATTATGCCGGTGCGTTAAGACTGCTGCGCAAGCGCCCGCAGGACCCCGATGGGTTTCCCAAAGCCATGATGGTGTCGGCCCTAGAGGAAAACGGGTTGTCAGAGGCATGGGCAGAGGTCCAGACGCTGGCAGGATGGCGCAAGGATCACGGGTTTTGGCAGCGCACCCGCGCAGCGCAGGCGCGGTATTGGTTTGAACAGGCCGTGAAACATGCGCTGCTGGCACAGTTGGAGGCACCAAAGGCAAAAGCGGCCTTGGCCGAGCTAAGCGACCTTGTGGCGCAAGGATTGGAAGACCCGACAAAAGCCGCGCTGGATTTCGTAGCGCAGCTTGACCGGTAGAGCGGGGATCGGTTTTTTCAAAAAAAGCGGACCTTGGCGTAAGGGCTGTTTTAACCGCCAGCTTTGGGATGGGCGCGGTTGTAGACATCCATAAGCCGCGCGGTATCAACCGCTGTATAGGCCTGTGTCGTCGATAAAGACGCGTGGCCAAGCAGTTCCTGTATCGCGCGTAAATCACCGCCCGCGTCCAGCAGATGGGTTGCAAAGCTGTGGCGCATCGCATGTGGCGTCGCCGTTGCGGGCAGGCCCAGTTGCATTCGGGCATCTGCCATCACCTGGGCGATGGCGCGCGCTGCCAAGGGGCCGCCGCGCACGGCCCTGAAAAGCGCCGAACCACGTTCTTGTGGATGTGGACATGCCCGCAAATAGGCGTCAACCGCATCACGGGCGGCAGGCAACACCGGCACGACACGTTCTTTTCCGCCCTTCCCGACAATGCGCAACACGTCTGGCAGGGGCGCATCGGCCCCTTTCAGGCCAAGCGCTTCGGATACTCGCAAGCCGCAGCCCCAAAGCAGCGTCAATACAGCCACGTCGCGCGCGGCCACCCAAGGGTGGCGCGATTGCAGCTCAACGCAGTCGATCATGGCTTTTGCAGCATCCACAGCCAAAGGGCGCGGCAATTTCTTGGGGAACTTGGGTGACCGTGTAGATAAGACCGCAGTGGGTTCAAAACCTTCACGCTCTGCCAGCCAGCGATAGAACGCTTTTACGGCTGACAGTTTGCGCGCCAGTGACCGCGGGCCAACATCCGGCCCGCGTGTCTGGGCCATCCAGCTGCGCATGTCCGAGATGGTGATTTTCGCCAATGCGCCAAGGCCGATGCTGTCGCCCTTGTGCAATGTCATGAAGGCCAGAAAATCGGTCACATCGCCTTGATAGGCGGTGATTGTATTCTCGGCGGCCCCTTTGAGGGCGCGTTGATGATCCAGCCACGTTTGCAAAGCGTCCCGTGCGGCCGGGCTGATCAAGAGCGTGTCGGTGGCGCTGCTCAAGACAACCAACGGCGCATCGCGCGCTCAAACACACCCGCGAAAAAGCCTAATAAATCGGTGCCTTGTTGCGGGCCAAACATATGTGGATCTTCTGATCCGAGGATCAGCAAACCGGGCAGGCGGCCATCGCCAAAGTTCAGCTTAAGGCAGGCTTCGGAACGGATCCAGTCTGCAGCACCGCCGTAGACTGTTTCTGGGCTGTCTTGCACGCCGCGCAAGGTCACCTGCCGCACCGTGCCACCACGCCCTGCGGTCAGATAATCATCGATAAACCCCGGTTCGGCGACGTTCAGCACATCGCCCAGACGTTTGACCGCAGGATCATTGTCGTTTTGGACCGATTCAAGCACCAGCCGGACCGCATCCACCCGAAGGATATCGGCGACTTCACCACCCAGATCCCGCAGGAAGGTTTCAAATTCGACCGGGTCCAGCATCCGCAAAATTGCGCGGTGAATTTGATTGGTGCCAGCAAGGTTTTCATAGGCTGCCGCGATCACATTGCGATGCGTATCCTCAAGCCGGTCCAGCCGTGTTTCCAGACGGTCCATCGCGATGCCGCGCAGGTCCACAATGTTGCCACCCATCGCGCGTTCATTCGCCGCGATCAGGGCCTGCATCACATCGTTGTCGTCCAAAATGACATCAGGCTGCGAAATAATCGCTTCCCGAAGAGAATCTTCGATCTTGTGGTTGCTGCTCATGCTCGTCTCGTTTTTTTGATTTTGCCTGTCTTAGCATGCGGTATTTGCAAAATCTGCATTTTTCTTTTGAGAATGCGCCTGTTTTTTCAGCGAAATGGCGCGTACCGCAGCCACGGCAGACGGCATATGCAGCATTTCGATAGCGAGCGCAGAGGTTGCTGTGTTCACTGGAAAGATGAAAGAAGCCGCACAACCCTTGCCCGAACAGGCCAACAAGCTTTTCCCGCTAAGCCCGTCATTTTTGCGCGCGTTGTTTGAAAGCATCGCGCGCTAGGTTTTTAATCCAGGCAAAAAGCTTAGAGAATATTCTGACCGGTCTTGGCCCAATCGGCCATGAACTGTTCCAGACCCTTGTCGGTCAGCGGATGCGACGCGAGCTTTTTGATCACCTCTGGTGGGGCGGTCATTACGTCGGCACCGATGCGGGCCGCTTCCAACACGTGGTTGGGTGACCGGATAGAGGCGGCCAAAATCTGCGTCTCGAACCCGTAGTTGTCATAGATTGTACGGATGTCCTGGATCAGTTCCATGCCATCGAGGTTGATGTCGTCCAGACGCCCGATGAAGGGGGAAATGAACGTCGCGCCCGCTTTGGCGGCGATCAGCGCCTGATTTGCGGAAAAGCACAGCGTGACGTTGACCATTTTGCCTTCGCCGGACAGCACTTTACAGGCTTTCAGCCCGTCCCATGTCAGCGGCAGCTTGACGGTGATGTTCTCAGCGATCTCGGCCAGCTTGCGGCCTTCGGCGATCATGTCTTCGGCCTTGAGGGCGACGACTTCGGCAGAAACGGGACCATCGACCAGATCGCAAATCTCTTTGGTGACTTCCAGAATGTTGCGGCCTGATTTCAGGATAAGCGACGGGTTGGTGGTGACCCCGTCGACCATGCCCAGATCGTTCAGTTCGGCGATTGCATCAATTTCGGCGGTATCTACGAAGAATTTCATATTTGGTCCTTCTGGTTGGAATGGGAGGCGCGATTGGCTATGTCTCTTGCCAAGGGGCTTTAGCCTATGAACTGCGGTGCCGAAACCCTAATTCTCTTTATCCCAAGCCGGAGACGCTGGTGCCCCCCCCTGAATTCTTTCATCAAGGTGAACTTGTCGGCGTGTTGACCACGCAGCCTTTGGGCCGTGCGCTGGACTATAAAGCCCCCGAAGGCGGTTGCCATCTGGGCGCATTTGTCGAGGTGCCTTTGGGGCCGCGGAAGGTCCTAGGCGTGGTCTGGGGTGCGGGGCAGGGCGATTACGAGCTGTCCAAAATACGGTCGGTTATTCGCGTGCTGGACGCGGCCCCGATGCGCGAGGAATTGCGCAGTTTTTTGGCCCGCGCCGCCGCCTATACCCTGACACCGATGCCAGCAATGCTGCGACTGGCAACCCGTGCCCCGGGTCTGGGCGACCCGCCGTCGATGCGCAAAATCTACCGGCGGGGCGTGGCGGAACCCGACCGCATGACCGATGCCCGCCGCCGGGTGTTGGCGACTTTGGCAGAGTATGGTGATCTGTCTTTCACGCTTAAGGAGCTGGCCGAAATGGCGGGGGTTACTTCGTCGGTCATCAAAGGGTTGGTGGCCCAAGACGCGGTGCTTGAGCAAGACAGCCCGCGCGATGTCCCCTTTGCCCGCATGGATCCAAGCCTGCCCAGCAAGGATCTGACCGCAGATCAGGCCGCGGCATCGGCGCTGCTGGCGACGGGCGTTGCCTCGGGCAAATATGGCACGACGTTGCTGCGTGGTGTCACCGGATCGGGCAAGACCGAGGTCTATCTTGAGGCCGTGGCCGCCGCCTTAAAGGCAGGGCGGCAGGCCTTGGTGTTGCTGCCGGAAATCGCGCTGACGGAACAGTTTTTGCACCGGATTGCGGCGCGGTTCGGGGCCAAACCTGCGGAATGGCATTCGGGGGCGACCATGACAGAACGCCGCAGAATTTGGCGCATGGTCGGGCAGGGGAATGCGCAGGTCGTGATCGGTGCGCGGTCTGCGTTGTTCCTGCCGTTCCAGAACCTTGGGCTGATCGTTGTCGACGAGGAACATGACACATCCTACAAGCAAGAAGAGGGCGTTTTGTACAACGCACGCGACATGGCGGTCTTGCGGGCGTCAATCTGTGGGGCGCAAGTGGTGCTGGCATCCGCCACGCCGTCGTTGGAAAGTTGGGCTAATGCTGAAGCTGGAAAATACACGCGGATTGAGCTGACATCGCGGTTCGGGCCAGCGGTAATGCCGCAGATGGGCGCAATCGACATGCGATCCGAAGGATTGCCCAGCGATAAATGGGTGTCCCCGACATTGCGCGCCGAGGTCGACAAACGCCTAGAGCGTGGCGAGCAGGCGATGCTGTTCATCAACCGCCGTGGCTATGCGCCAGTGACGCTTTGCCGGGCCTGCGGGCATCAGATCGGGTGTGATGATTGCGACGCGCGCATGGTCGAACACCGGTTTCTCAAGCGTTTGGTCTGCCATCAATGCGGCGAAAGTAAACCAATGCCCGATGCCTGCCCGTCCTGCGAGGCAGAAGGCAAGCTGGCAGCGGTAGGGCCAGGTGTGGAACGTCTGGGCGAAGAGGCCGCAGCACTGTGGCCTGACGCGCGGGTCGCCACATTGAGTTCGGACATGTACGGGTCGGCGCGGGCGTTGAAGGCGGAAATTGCGGGCATCGCCGAGGGTGCCGCAGATATCATCATCGGCACGCAGTTGGTGGCGAAGGGGCATAACTTTCCCAACCTCACGCTGGTCGGGGTGATTGATGCCGATCTGGGCCTGATGGGGTCAGATTTGCGCGCAGCCGAGCGGACCTTTCAACTGATGCGGCAAGTCGCGGGGCGTGCCGGGCGGGCAGAGGCACCGGGGACCGCGTTGTTGCAGACCTACCAGCCGGACCACCCTGTTATTCGCGCAATTCTGGCAGGGGACGAGGAAGGTTTCTGGAAGGCCGAAGCTGGCGAGCGGTGTCAGGCCGGTGTGCCACCTTATGGGCGCATGGCGGGGATTATTCTAAGCGGGCCGGATGTTGCGGCTGTTTTTGAGGCGGGCAACCAGCTTGCGCGGCAAGACGGACCGTTGCGCGCGGTGGGGGCAAAGGTTTACGGGCCCGCGCCTGCGCCGATTGCACGGGTACGCGGGCGACATCGAGTGCGGCTTTTGGTGAAGGCTGACAAGTCGGTGCCGTTGCAGGATGCTTTGGCGAAATGGGTCGGGCAGTTGCGGTTGAAGGGCGATCTGCGGATCGCCGTGGATATTGATCCGCAGAGCTTTTACTAAATCGAAACGGTGCCGAGTCTTTGTGGTTTTACCCCGCGGGGCAAAAAATGCCTTCGGCGAGGATTCATTTCCATTTGGAAGCGAGGGTCGTGCGTGATGTGCGGCGGGGCGTTTGATTTGACCTCGTCAAGGGGGGGCAAGAGGCGTAATGGGGAGGCATGACCCAATTTGTGACCCTTGAAGATGCCAAGCATCAGCCGTTTTGGCGCCGCCCCGTGGCGCTGTTGTTCCTGATGGCTTTGGCAATGCCCATCGCCTTTAATACATGGTCGGCGCTGCTGAACAACTTTGTGATCGAGGTGGCGGGGTTTGATGGCGCTGACATCGGGTTGCTGCATACGGTTCGCGAAATTCCCGGGTTTCTGGCCGTCGGTGTCATTGCGATTATTATCTTTGTGCGTGAACAGGTTTTAGGGCTGGTGTCACTGGTTTTGCTGGGCGCGGCCACCGCCGTGACGGCGTGGTTTCCGTCAATGGGCGGGATCTTGACGATTACGATGCTTAGCTCGATCGGGTTTCATTATTACGAGACGGTGAACCAGTCGCTGCAGTTGCAATGGCTCAAGATTGAAGACGCACCGCGTATGTTGGGCTGGCTGATGGCCGCTGGGTCTGCGGCGACGCTGGTGGCGTATCTGGCGATCATGGCACTGTGGGACACGCTGTCGCTGTCCTATAATATCGTCTATCTGATTGGTGGTGGCGTCACCGTAGTGATCGCGATTTTTGCGATCTTTGCCTATCCCCAGTTCGAAGCGCCGACGCCACAGATCAAGAAGATGGTGCTGCGTAAGCGGTATTGGCTTTATTATGCGCTGCAATTTATGTCGGGTGCGCGGCGGCAGATTTTTGTCGTTTTCGCTGGGTTCATGATGGTTGAACGCTTTGGCTTTGACGTCCACGAGATCACGCTGTTGTTTTTGGTCAACCTGATTGCCAACATGATCTTTGCCCCTTTGATGGGGCGCGCGGTCAGCTATTTCGGCGAAAGGCGCACTTTGGGGTTCGAGTATATCGGCCTTATCATCGTGTTCCTTGCGTATGGTGGTGTGTATTATCTGGGGTGGGGTGTTGTCGTCGCTGCGACGTTATATGTTCTGGACCACATGTTTTTTGCGCTCGCGCTGGCGTTAAAGACCTATTTCCAGAAAATCGCTGACCCGCGCGACATCGCGCCGACGGCGGCTGTTGCCTTTACCATCAACCATATTGCAGCTGTTTTCCTGCCGGTCGGTTTGGGATTGCTGTGGTTGATATCGCCTGCTGCGGTATTCTTTCTGGCCGCCGGGATGGCGGGCGTATCGCTGGCGCTGGCGATGATGATACCGCGCCACCCCGCACCGGGCCATGAGACGATATTCGCGGTCCGCTTGGCTGTCGCTGCGCAGTAGCCAGCCCTTGACGGGGCGGGCCTGCAACCTTACGCGCCGTTTGAACCCTTTTCGGAGAGCAACATGACCACATTCACCGCCCTGACCACCCTTGAGGGACGCAAGCCCGCCTATGCATTGGGCGACGCAATGGAGAATCTGGTACCGGAGCCAACAGGTGTTGGCGTTTTCGAGATGGAAGACGGATCTGGCCTGTGGGAAGTTGGCGGCTATTTCGAAGAGGCCCCCGACGAGACTGCCTTGGCTGTGCTGGCCGCAGCGATGGGGGCGAAGCCTTTCGTCGTGTCGGAATTGCCTGAAACCGATTGGGTTGCGCATGTCCGCCGCGAACTGTCCCCGGTCGCGGCCGGGCGGTTCTTTGTCTATGGCAGTCATGACGCCGACAAGGTTCCTGCCGATTGTGAACCCTTGCTGATCGAGGCCGCAATGGCGTTTGGCACCGGACACCATGGCACCACGCTGGGCTGTTTGCGCGCGCTGGACCGCTTGGCCAATGACGGGATGGTCGGACAGAACGTGGCTGACATCGGCTGTGGCACGGCAGTGCTGGCGATGGCCGCTGCGCGCATCTGGCCAAATCCGGTGTTGGCAAGTGACATTGACGAGGTGGCGGTTGATGTGGCGCGGGCCAATGCGGCGGCGAACGGGTTGTCGGACCGGTTGATCTGCGTCGAGGCAGCTGGCTTTGATCATCCTGATCTTGCCGCAAAGGCACCCTTTGATCTGATTTTTGCCAATATCCTCAAAGGACCATTGGTGGCCTTGGCCCCCGACATGGCCGAGGCGCTGGCCCCGCAGGGCAAAGCGATTCTGTCTGGTATCCTGAATGAGCAGGCTGACGATGTTATTGCCGTCTATGCACAATCTGGCATCAATCTGCTTCACAGAGAGATGATTGGTGACTGGACAACGTTAACTGTCCAAAAAATGCCCTAATTCCTTACCCGTTGACGCCTCAATTCGATGCAAATTGTTAGAGATAGGTGGGGTTATGCTGTATTATATGAGTGCAAGAGGTGGGGGCCTTAAGCATTTTGAGGCTACCATGGTTGAAACACACCAAAATTTTGGAAAACGTGTCGCCGACTTGAATCGTAAGAACGTATTGATGGCGAACGGCTATTATACGACGGTCCGCGCTGACGGTTTGGTCATTGCACGACCTGCAAAGCGCTCCATCGCCGTTCCATTTAAAACATTATTGTTTCTTGGGATCTTGTTTTTTATATTTAAGGCGTTGGTCCTGTCGTCCATAGGGCCGGGCACGTATCAGATCAGACTGGGCAAGCTGCAAAGCGGCACGGTCATCGAGCAGGCAGGTGCTTGGGTGCTTGGAATTGACCCGGTCACAAAGGCGATTTCGACAAAGGTCGGCCCCATTTTTCGCGGCTGATCCATTTACGGGAATATTTGGTGTCAAAATGATGCCAAGTCATTTTAGGCAGCACTTTTCAAAAAAGAAAGCCACGCTGACCGATGGGCAGCGTGGCTTATTTTTTAGTCCGGTGAACGCCCGTGCGGCGTCGTCTGCCCATCAGGGGTTAACGGATGAAGTGGTTCAATGCGACTTTGTCGATATCACCGCGCACAAGGCCGATATCGTCCAACTCGCGGTCTGACAGCGAAGACAATGCGTTGCGTGTTACGCGTGCATCATTCCAGGCAATGACATTGCCAGCGATGTCGCCAAGGTGCGAGAAAAAGCGGTTAACGGCAGCCGCTGTGCCATAGGTCGTAGGGGTCGTGTGGAAAACAGCCATTGGAGCCATCCTTCAAAAAAAATTAAGCCGGACGATCCGGCGTTGTGCCCATGAACTAGGCAGATTGAAAACTCCGTACAACACCCACGCGTGCATCCCTGACCTGCGTTTGCTGCATGGCAGCATTTCCGCCACGGCCGTTTTGAAATCTGGCAATAATAAGGCACCCGTGGCTGCCGTTTGGCTGCGCCAAGGCGTCGTTTTCGCGTCATTCGATGCGTGTCGTTGGTGAAATGTGGCCTTTCCAAGGCAGCACGCAAAAACCTTGGTGGATGTTCGCGTTTCGTGCTAACCCTGAAAAAACAAAAAATTTGAGGTATTCAAGCATATGATACGGGTAATCGGCATTGATCCGGGGCTGCGCAATATGGGCTGGGGCATTATTGATGTGGCCGGAAGCCGACTCAGTCATGTTGCAAATGGTGTTTGCGTGTCCGAAGGGCCCGATCTGGGGTCGCGGCTGTTGTCGCTGCATGGCCAGTTGACGCGGATCATCATGACCTATCAACCGCGCTCCGCCGCGGTTGAACAGACCTTTGTGAACAAAGACGGGGCGGGGACGCTGAAACTGGGTCAGGCGCGGGGCATTGCGATGCTGGTTCCTGCACAGGCGGGGCTGGTCATCGGTGAATATGCTCCCAATACAGTAAAGAAAACCGTCGTTGGCGTGGGCCACGCGGATAAGGGGCAGGTGCTTCATATGGTGAAAATGCAATTGCCGGGGGCTGAAATCGCGGGGCCAGACGCGGCGGACGCGTTGGCGATCGCGATCTGTCACGCCCATCACGGCGGGGCCAGCACGTTGGCGCAAGCGGTCGCGAGGGCTATCGCATGATCGGCAAGATTACAGGTCGTATCGACTACCGTGCCCCTGATCATGTCCTGATTGACGTGCGCGGTGTCGGATACCTTGTCTATTGTTCCGACCGGACCTTGGCAGCATTGCCCGCCGTGGGCGAGGCAGTGGCGCTGTTCACCGATCTGGTGGTCCGCGAAGACTTGATGCAATTATTCGGGTTTCAAACATTGGCCGAGAAAGAATGGCACCGCTTGTTGACCTCGGTCCAAGGGGTCGGGGCCAAGGCATCGCTGGCTATCTTGGGCGCACTTGGGCCGGACGGGGTCAGCCGCGCGATTGCATTGGGGGATTGGAACGCGGTTAAGGTGGCCAAGGGCGTCGGCCCCAAGATCGCGCAACGGGTCGTTCTCGACCTCAAGGACAAGGCCCCCGGTGTAATGGCGATGACCCAGACGCTGGCCGAAGCCCATGGCGACGTCGAAGCCGTTCAGGTGATCGAAACGCCAGAGCCGAAACGCCGGCCTGGGCCAGCCCCCAATCAATCCGCCCAATCAGAGGCTTTGTCGGCGCTTGGCAATCTGGGCTACGGTCCGGGCGATGCGGCGGGTGCTGTGGCGCAGGCAGCCAGCGAAATACCTGACGCTGATACGCCGACGTTGATCCGCGCGGCGTTGAAACTTCTGGCCCCCAAAGGGTAGAGTGTCGGCAACGGCGCGTCTTGCGCCCACAAGCCTTGGATAATGCATGATCGAAAGTGACCCAACCTTGCGGCCCGACCCGATGCCCGGTGATTTCGACCGTGCATTGCGTCCTCAGATGCTGGATGAATTCGTGGGGCAGGCCGAGGCGCGGTCGAACCTCAAGGTGTTCATCCAGTCGGCCAAGCAGCGCGGCGAGGCGATGGATCACACGTTGTTCCATGGCCCTCCGGGGTTGGGGAAAACCACGCTGGCGCAGATTATGGCGCGTGAACTCGGCGTGGGCTTTCGCATGACATCGGGCCCCGTGTTGGCCAAAGCGGGCGATCTGGCCGCGATCTTGACCAATCTCGAAGCGCGCGATGTGTTGTTTATCGACGAAATTCACCGGCTGAACCCTGCGGTCGAAGAAGTGCTGTATCCCGCGTTGGAAGATTTCGAGCTTGATCTGGTGATCGGCGAAGGGCCCGCCGCGCGCACGGTCCGGATTGAATTGCAGCCCTTCACGCTTGTGGGGGCCACGACGCGCATGGGTCTTTTGACCACGCCGCTGCGCGACCGTTTCGGAATCCCGACGCGGTTGCAGTTTTACACCGAGGATGAGTTGTTCATCATCGTCGACCGCAACGCCCGCAAACTGGGGGCCCCCGCAGACGAAGGCGGTGCCCGCGAGATCGCCAAACGTGCCCGCGGCACACCGCGCATCGCGGGGCGATTGCTGCGCCGCGTTGTAGATTTCGCGGTGGTCGAAGGCGATGGCCGCGTGACGCGTGAATTGGCCGACATGGCCCTGACGCGGCTTGGCGTGGATTATCTGGGGCTTGATGGCGCGGACCGGCGTTATTTGCGGATGATTGCCGAAAATTACCAAGGCGGCCCTGTGGGGATTGAAACGATGTCCGCGGCCCTATCTGAATCGCGCGACGCGTTGGAGGAGGTGATTGAGCCGTTTCTTTTGCAACAAGGCCTGATCCAGCGTACCCCGCGCGGGCGGATGTTGGCGCAAAAGGCCTGGACGCATTTGGGGATGGCACCGCCAAAGCCGCTGACCGATTTGTTTGGCTGAAGCGACGGAGCCTTCGGCGAGGATTTTAGACCATTTGGAAGATGCGATGACACCACAAGAAATCGAAGCGTTGTTCACAAGAGAGGACGGAAATTTCCTGTTTGCACGCTGGGGGCGACCGTTGTCTCCGGTGGTTTTCGGCGTAGATGATGCGACATTGTCCGTCATCAAGGGGGCCTTGGAAGCTGTTTGCCATTTGGCGGGCCATCAGATGGCTGAGACGGACCCGGAGTTGGGCAGCAATTTCATGATGTTTTTCTTCGAAGAATGGTCGGAGCTGCCAGAGGTGCCGGGGCTGGACCGGTTGGTTCCGGATCTGGGACCGCTGGTGCAAAAGCTAGAGTCAGTCGAGGCAAACCAATACCGTCTGTTCCGTTTCGACGAGGCGGGGGCGATCAAGGCGTGTTTTGTATTTCTGCGGATGGATCAGCACCTAAGTGCTGTGCCAGCGCAAACCTTGGCGCTCAGCCAGATCGTGCAGTCGTTTTTGCTGTGGTCTGATCAGGCGTTCAAAGAACAGTCGCCTTTGGCTGTGGCCGAGGGAACGACCATATTACGGCCCGATATCGCGGGGCTTTTGCGCGCGGCCTATGATCCGGTTTTGCCAGCTGCGGCCCAAGATGCATCCCATGCATTGCGTCTGTTCGCGCGGCTGGACAAACCCCAATGACCCATTGCTTGCCGATCCGCGTGTATTACGAAGATACCGACATGGCCGGGATCGTCTATTACGCCAACTATCTGCGCTATATTGAACGTGCGCGCAGCGATTGGGTCCGCGAGATCGGCATTGACCAGCTTGAGATGAAATCTGACGGCGTTGTCTTTGCCGTGCGCCGGGTTGAGGCCGATTACCTGATGCCTGCGGTGTTTGATGATCTGCTTGAGGTGCGTACCTGGCCGACGTCAATTTCACCTGCGCGGATGGTCATGCGCCAAGATGTCATGCGCGGCGATCAGCTGTTGTTTCAGGCTGTTGTCACGATTGTGTGCATCAATTCAGCCGGTAAACCCTGCCGATTGCCAGCGAAACTCCGCTCAATCCCTGTCCGGGCGGCAGATTGACGCCATATACCTAGCAATCAATATTGCACTCGGCTAAGATTGGGTCAAATAGCGCCTTGGAAAACAGGGCCGTTGAGGCGGAACAGCCCCCACTAGGGCGCAACAAAAGAGCAGTACTGATGGAAGCACAAACGCTGGCCGCGGCGAGTGAGATTGATTTCTCGCTCTTGGGTCTATTCATACGCGCGACATTCACCGTGAAACTTGTGATGATCAGTCTGATCGTGGCGTCCTTTTGGTCTTGGTCGATTATTGTGCAAAAGATCTTGCAGTACCGCCGTGCCAAGGCCGAGGCGGAACGCTTTGACCAGGCATTCTGGTCGGGGGAGCCGCTTGACGGATTGTACGATTCAATCGGACCTGACCCGGACGGTGCCGCCGACAAGATATTTGCGGCTGGCATGACAGAATGGCGTCGGTCGCATCGCGAAGACGGCGGCCTGATCCCCGGTGCCACCGCGCGCATTGACCGGTCAATGGATGTAGCCATCGCGAAAGAAGCCGAAAAGCTGCAAAAGGGATTGCCTGTGCTGGCGACGACCGGATCAACCGCGCCTTTTGTCGGGTTGTTCGGGACAGTTTTCGGGATCATGCATTCGTTTATTGAAATCGCGACCCAGCAAAACACCAGCCTTGTCGTTGTGGCCCCGGGTATCGCCGAGGCGCTTCTGGCCACAGGTATTGGTCTGTTGGCGGCGATCCCCGCCGTCATCTTTTATAACAAGTTGAGCGCTGATTCAGACCGTATCCTTGGTGGATACGAGGCCTTTGCCGATGAATTTGCGACCATCCTCAGCCGCCAGCTGGACAGCTGAGCCATGGCATCTGGTGTGATGAAAAAACAGGGCGGAGGCGGGCGCAGACGGCGTCGGGGCCGCGCACAGCCGATGGCCGAAATCAACATCACGCCGTTCGTGGATGTGATGCTGGTGCTGTTGATTATTTTTATGGTTGCGGCACCGTTGCTGACGGTTGGTGTGCCGGTGGAACTGCCCAAGACCGCAGCCACTGCGCTGCCTTCTGAGCAAGAAGAACCGCTGACCGTGACTGTGCTGGCGGATGGCACTGTGCAAATCCAAAAGACCGAGACCGCGCGCGATGATCTGATCCTCAAGCTGCGGGCCATCGCGGCAGAGCGCGCAAGTGACCGGGTTTTCCTGCGCGCTGACGGGTCTGTGCCCTATGCGCTGGTGATGGAGGTGATGGGTGCCCTGAACGGCGGCGGTTTTTCCAACATCGGGTTGGTCACGGAAACCGGTGGTCCCAAGCTTGACGGCGCAGGCGCGTCAGGCGGATAACCATGCATACCGGGCATTACATTTCTGGTGCGGGGCATTTGGGTTTTATCGCCTTCTTGCTGTTCGGGGGTATATTTACTTCCGAACCCGAGCCGTTTGAGATGCAAGAGGTGTCTGTAATTTCAGCCGCAGAATTTGATGCGATGGTTGCGGGCGCTCAGGCCCCCGATGTGGCCCCTGAACAGCCTGCCGAAATCGCACAGCCCGAAACGCCTGCGCAAGATCCGCAGCCCGCTGCAACGCCCGATGAGACGATCCAACAGCCGCCACCGGTCCAGACCGAAATGCCGCCGCCGGATCCGACACCAGATGTGGCCGAACAAGCGCCGCCCCCCGCAGCAGTTGTCAGTGATCAGGCACCGGAATCGCCTGAACCCCCAGCCGAGGTTGCCGTGCTGGCCCCCGAAGTCGCGCCCACACCTGTGCCGCGTCCGGTTGACCGCGTTGCCCCCGAAGCCGTGGCCCAGCCCGACCCCGAAGCCCGCCCCGATGTGGTAGAGCAGCAGGCCGCGACGCCGGATGCCCCCGCTGAAACCGTGGTCGAAGAGGCGCAGCAAGCCACTGCCCCCGAAGAGGCGACAACCGAAATCGTGACCGAAGCTGCCGAAACGCCCAAGGCCGCGCCAACGCAGTCAACGCGCCCGCCTGCGCGTCGCCCGACGCCGCCCGCGCCGCAAGTCGCGGCCAAACCGGAACCCGAAGCCCCTGCGCAAAAGCCCAAACCGGCGCAGCCTGTTGAAACGCCTGCCAAACCTGCCGCAACGACGGATACCGATGCCGTAGCGGCGGCCTTGGCCGAAGCGTTGAGCAGCCAGAATACCCCTGCCGCCACCGCGCCCGCACCGTCGGGTCCGCCGTTGTCAGCCGGGGAAAAGGAATCGCTGCGGGTGGCAGTATCGTCATGCTGGAACGTCGGGTCCCTGTCGTCCGAGGCCCTAAGCACCACGGTTGTGGTCAGTGTCGCGATGAATCAGGATGGCACGCCGCAAAACGGGTCAATCACCATGACCGGCAGTTCTGGCGGGTCACAAGCGGCTGCCAATCAGGCGTTCGAGGCCGCAAGGCGGGCGATTATCCGCTGTGGCGCGCGGGGATATCAGCTTCCTGTAGATAAATTTGGCCAATGGCAGAATATTGAGATGACCTTTAATCCTGAAAGGATGCGCATCAAATGATTTTACGAGTATTGAGCCTCTGTCTGGCGCTGGTTTGCGCCGTCACGGGCACTGCGCAGGCCCAGCAAGGCCCCCTGCGGATCGAAATTACCGAAGGCGTGATCGAACCCTTGCCCTTTGCCGTACCCAGTTTTCAGCCCGAAAGTGGCGAGGCGGGACAGATGTCCGTCGATCTTGCCCGCGTGGTGTCAGAGGATCTTGTGGGCTCGGGGCTGTTTCGCGAAATTCCGGCCAGCGCGTTTATCTCGACCGTCAGCGATTTTAACGCGCCGGTGCAATATGCCGACTGGAAGGCGATCAACGCGCAAGCGCTGGTTACCGGGGCTGTGAATGTGTCGGGCAATACGCTGAGCGTCAAGTTCCGGCTTTATGATGTGTTCTCGGGGGCCGAACTTGGGTCGGGTCTGCAATTTCAGGGCACTGTCGATGGCTGGCGGCGCATGGCCCATAAGGTTGCCGATGCCGTCTATTCCCGGATCACCGGCGAGGGCGGATATTTCGACAGTCGTGTCGTCTATGTGTCCGAAACAGGTGCCAAGGATAACCGCCAAAAGCGGCTGGCGATCATGGATTACGACGGCGCGAATGTGCGGTATCTGACCGACAGTACGTCGATCGTGCTGGCCCCGCGTTTCTCGCCCACTGGCGACCGGATTTTGTACACCAGCTATGAAAGCGGCTTTCCGCGGATTTACGTGCTGGACATCGGCTCTGTGCAGCGCCGCGTCTTGGAAAGCGCCGATGGCACGATGAGCTTTGCACCGCGGTTTTCACCGTCGGGGCAGACCGTGGTCTATTCGCTGACCCAAGGCGGCAATACCGACATCTACACCATGGACATCAATACGGGGCAATCGACGCGCCTGACCAATACCCCCGCGATTGAAACCGCGCCCAGCTATTCGCCGGACGGCAGCCGGATCGTGTTCGAGAGCGACCGGTCCGGCACGCAACAGCTGTATATCATGTCCGCAAACGGAGGAGAGCCGCAGCGCATTTCCTTTGGCGAAGGCCGCTATGGCACGCCGGTCTGGTCGCCACGCGGCGATCTGGTTGCGTTCACCAAGCAGAATAAAGGGCGCTTTCATATCGGCGTGATGCGTCTGGACGGTTCAGAAGAACGTTTGCTGACCGCATCGTTTCTGGATGAAGGCCCGACATGGGCCCCCAACGGTCGCGTCATCATGTTTGCACGGGAAACCCAAGGGGTGGGCGGGTCGTCATCGTTGTATTCCGTGGATATTTCGGGGCGTAACCTGAAACCCGTGCGTACACAGGAAGGCGGGTCAGACCCGTCATGGTCGCCCCTGCAACAGTAAAATAGACAGCGCCTTGGCGATTCCCATGCCAAAGGCGCTGTGCTAACGTCATCTTAACAAGAACACATGCCACATCCCAAAAAGGCCGAGCTTATGAACCGCATTTTGACAAGTACACTTTTGATCGCAGCGCTGGCTGTGTCCGCCTGTACCAACCCTGACCGCTTTGGTGCCGATGGCATGAACGGGGCCGGTTCAATGGCACCCGCAAATGGCGGGATGATCCCCGGCAGCGCCAATGACCCGTCCTCGACCGCGTATTTCCAGCAGGCCGTTGGCGATCGTGTGTTGTTCGAAGTCAACCAATCCAACCTGACCCCTGTCGGGCAGGCCACGCTGGACGGCCAAGCGACATGGCTGATCACCAACACCGATTATCAGGCGATCATCGAAGGTCATGCGGACGAACAGGGGACGCGCGAATATAACGTTGCCCTTGGTGCGCGCCGCGCTAATGCCGCACGCGAATATTTGATCTCGCGCGGGGTTGCGGGCAACCGTTTGCGCGTGGTCAGCTATGGCAAGGAACGCCCGATCGAAGTATGTTCGGCCGAAGCCTGTTATGCAAAGAACCGTCGCGCCGTGACGGTTTTGGCGGGCGGCCTGTCCAGCTAAGTCTAAACACCTGAGGATGATTTTTATGCGGTTTGTTGTGATGTTAGCGCTTGGACTGGCCTTTGGGCCAGTCACGGCACAGGCGCAGGATGCGCAGACCTTGGCCGACGTGCGGCAGGAACTGACGATCCTGAATGTCGAAGTGCAAAAACTGCGCCGAGAATTATCCACGACGGGGGGGGCAGCGGTGAACATCACGGGCGGGTCCGTGCTGGACCGCGTCAACGCAATGGAAAGCGAACTTCAACGCCTCACATCCAAAACCGAAGAGCTTGAGAACCGCGTGAACCGCGTTGTTGCCGATGGGACCAATCGGATCGGCGATCTTGAATTCCGTCTGGTCGAACTCGAGGGTGGCGATGTCGGCTCTCTTGGGGCGACATCAACCTTGGGGGGCGGGGATATGCCCGCCACCAACACTGCCCCGATCGCGCCAACTGCCCCTTCCACCAACACTGCCGAACTTGCTGTCGGCGAAGCATCCGATTTTGAGCGGGCGAAGGCGGCGCTCGCTGACGGTGACTTTCGCACCGCCGCAGACCAGTTTGCGACCTTTAATCAGACCTACCCCGGCGGTCCGCTAGGGTCCGAAGCCGATTTGCGTCGCGGCGATGCCTTAAGCGGTCTTGGCGACATCCGCGAGGCCGCGCGCGCCTATCTGGCCAGCTTTAGTGGCGATCCCGCCGGGCCTGTGGCACCCGAAGCCTTGTACCAATTGGGGCGGTCTTTGGGGGCTTTGGGGCAGGTCCAAGAAGGCTGTGTCACATTGGGCGAAGTCGCAAGCCGTTTCCCCACCAGCCCCTATGTCGCCCAAGCGCAGGCCGAACGCACGGCGCTGAACTGCCAGTGATCTGGTATCCCTGATCCGATGATGGCTGATCTGGCGCGTATGCTTGCCGACGGATTGCGAGAAAATCCCCCGAAAACGATCGGCGTCGCGGTATCCGGTGGCAGCGATTCACTGGCGCTGCTGCATCTTTTACACGGCTTTGCGACAGATCACGCCTGCACCCTGCACGTCGCCACCGTCGATCACGGATTGCGGCCCGAAGCCGCTGCCGAAGCCGAAATGGTGGGGGATATCTGCCGCAATCTGGGCGTGTCCCACGAGGTGCTGCACTGGCAGGGGTGGGACCGCAGCGGCAACCTGCAAAACGAGGCCCGCAAGGCGCGGTACCTGTTGTTGGCTGACTGGGGCCGCAGGCAGCAGCTTGATGTGATCGCCCTTGGCCACACCGCCGATGACCAGGCCGAGACGTTTTTGATGCGCTTGGCAAGGCGCGCCGGCGTTGACGGTCTGTCCGCGATGCCGCAGCGGTTTGAACGCAATGGCATGATGTGGATCAGGCCGTTGCTGCACGCGCGGCGGGCCGCCTTGCAGGAATATCTGACACTCAACGGCATTAACTGGGCCGATGATCCCAGCAATGACGACACGCGATATGACCGTGTGCGAATCCGAAACGCCTTGGCGATTCTTGAAGGGATCGGCGTCGAAGCAGGGGCTTTGACCGTTGTGGCGCAAAATATGACCGGAGCAAAAGAAGCCTTAACCCATCAAATGCAACAAATTGCCCGCGATCATGTGTCGCTGCACGCAGGTGCCGCGGCAATTGATGTGGCAGGGCTGAATGCGCAGCCGTTCGAAATCCGGCGCCGCCTGATCGCCCACGCGCTGAAGTGGGTAAACGGGGCCTATTATGCGCCGCGCAGCGCTGCGCTTGGTGATGTGATGACGGCACTCGCCACAGCGCCCTCGGCCACATTGCAGGGGTGCGAGTTGCGCCATCGTTCAGGAAAGCTATGGGTTTTCAGGGAGTTGCAGGCTGTGTCCGAAATCACCTGCAACATTGATACGCTTTGGGATGGCCGCTGGCGTATCACCCCGCCTGTGCAGTTCACCGGCAAAACAGACGGCTTAACCTTGCGTGCGCTTGGACCGGAGGGACTAATGCTTTGCCCCGACTGGCGCGACTTGGGGCTACCACGGGGTGTGCTTTTGTCTTCTCCTGCTGTCTGGCAGGACGCGCGTCTGGTGGCTGCCCCCCTTGCTGGGGCCTCGCAAAACTGGCAAGCAGTGCTCGAACGCGGTAAAGATACCTTCTTTGCTGTCCACATAACGCATTGAACATGTGCCCATCGCCTCTATCTTATAGGCAACGGGCGCATCGTCTTGGTGCAGTCCCCCGGATTTAGGAGAGTTTCCTTTGGGTAATATGCGTAATCTCGCGTTTTGGGTCGTACTGATGCTGCTGGTGTTGGCTCTGTTCAATTTGTTCAGCGGTTCAGGCGGCGGTCTTCAAAGCCGTGAAATCAGCTATTCCGAATTTGTAACCGCTGTTGAAGCGGGCGATGTCCGTAATGTGACGCTTGATGGCGAGCAGGTGCGCTTTCGCCGTGCGGATGGCTCTGACTATGTGACGATCATGCCGCAGGATGCCGAAGTAACATCCCTGCTGATGGCCAATGACGTACCCGTGCGCGCAGAGCCACAACAGCAGTCCGGTTTCCAGACCTTCCTGATGTCGCTGTTGCCAATCCTGTTGCTGATCGGGGTATGGATTTATTTCATGAACCGCATGCAGGGCGGCGGCAAAGGCGGCGCGATGGGCTTTGGCAAATCCAAGGCAAAGATGCTCACCGAAAAGCATGGGCGCGTAACATTTGACGACGTGGCGGGCATTGATGAAGCCAAAGAAGAGCTGGAAGAGATCGTCGAATTCCTGCGCAATCCGCAAAAATTCAGCCGTCTTGGTGGTAAGATCCCCAAAGGCGCGTTGCTTGAGGGCCCTCCCGGTACCGGTAAAACCCTGCTGGCGCGTGCGATCGCGGGCGAGGCGGGCGTGCCGTTCTTTACCATTTCGGGTTCCGACTTTGTTGAAATGTTCGTCGGTGTAGGTGCATCCCGTGTGCGTGACATGTTCGAACAAGCCAAGAAAAACGCGCCTTGTATTGTGTTTATCGACGAAATCGACGCTGTCGGTCGCCACCGTGGTGCCGGTTACGGCGGCGGTAATGACGAACGCGAACAGACGTTGAACCAACTGCTGGTCGAGATGGACGGTTTTGAAGCCAACGAAGGCGTCATCATCATTGCAGCGACCAACCGCAAAGACGTTTTGGACCCAGCTTTGCTGCGTCCGGGTCGTTTTGACCGTCAGGTCAGCGTTGGCAACCCCGACATCAAAGGTCGCGAGAAAATCTTGGGTGTGCATGCGCGCAAAACACCGCTTGGACCTGATGTTGATCTGCGGATCATCGCCCGTGGGACACCCGGTTTTTCGGGTGCCGATCTGGCGAACCTCGTGAACGAGGCTGCGTTGACCGCTGCGCGTGTCGGTCGCCGTTTCGTGGCAATGATGGATTTCGAATCCGCCAAGGACAAGATCATGATGGGTGCCGAACGGCGTTCGATGGTTCTGACCCAAGATCAGAAAGAAAAGACGGCCTATCACGAAGCCGGCCATGCCATCGTTGGTATGAAGCTGGACAAATGCGACCCCGTCTACAAGGCCACGATCATTCCACGCGGTGGTGCCTTGGGCATGGTGATGAGCCTGCCTGAAATGGACAAGCTGCAAATGTTCAAGGATGAAGCCGAACAGAAGATCGCCATGACAATGGCGGGTAAAGCGGCTGAAATCTTTAAATACGGCCCTGATAGCGTGTCTTCCGGTCCTATGGGCGACATCATGCAGGCCAGCCAGTTGGCGCGCGGCATGGTTATGCGCATGGGTATGTCGGATAAGGTCGGGAACATCGACTATTCCGAAGCGGCTGCGGGTTATCAGGCCAACGGTGGCGCGGGCGGCTTTAGTGTCTCTGCCGCGACCAAGGAACTGATCGAAAGCGAAGTCAAAGCCATCATCGACACAGGCTATGATCGCGCGTTCAAGATGATTTCCGAATTCGAGGTGGAATTCGAGCGTCTGGCCCAAGGCTTGCTGGAATATGAAACGCTCACTGGCGAAGAAATTCAGCGCATCATGGACGGCAAACCACCGCAAGATCCTGACGGCGAAGACAACAGCGGGATGGACAAGCCAAGTGTAACGGCAATCCCCAAGGCCAAAGGCAAAAAATCGCCCCCCTCGGGTGGTCTTGAGCCTGAGCCGACAGCCTGATCTGCACAGGTGACCCCAACGGTCGAAAAAGTTAAAAGGGCCCTGCACATGCGGGGCCTTTTCTTTTGTGCAGGTTTTACGCAAGTTGTCCCCAACAAGGAGAGACACTTATGCCCGCGCTGATCCCCACCGACCATTATGCCACCATCACTTGGCTCGGCATCGTTCCTGACCGCGCCGCTGGCCTGAAAGCGGAGCCGCAAACATCGCTGACGTTAAGCTTTGCCGGTCCTGAGGGCGAAGATCATGGCGGGCTGACGCGCCCATCTTGCAGCCGTGTGTTATCCCAATATCCGCGCGACACAGTGATCCGCAACACGCGCCAGATCTGTGTGATGAGCGCCGAAGAAATTGCCGCCATCGCCGCCACAATGGGTATTCCAGCGCTGGACCCCGCCTATATGGGGGCTTCGATGGTGATCGAGGGGATTTCTGATTTCACCCACGTGCCGCCGTCGTCGCGGCTGCAAGCGGCCTCTGGCGCGACCATCGTAATCGACATGGAAAACCGTCCCTGCACCCTGCCTTCCCGAGAGATCGAGGCCGACATGCCCGGTCTTGGCAAGGCGTTCAAGCCCGCCGCAAAAGACCGTCGAGGTGTCACCGCTTGGGTCGAGCGCGAAGGGGTTTTACAGCTAGGAGAGCGTATGCGGCTGCATGTTCCGGACCAACGGGCGTGGGCACCGGGGATGATCTGACCCAAGGTACAAGATCGCAATAGCCGAGCCCCACCGTCATGATGTTGTCTATACCTTCAGGCGCATTGGCTGGCGGCTGAAACACGATCGGGTCATAGTGGGTGTGGTCGGGCACTATAATGTGTCCCTCTGATTTTGTGCATTCATTCTTTCGCGGTCCAAACCAAAAGGCCGGTTTGGGGTCGCCCTAGCACCGAGGATGTTCATTTCATCTTAACAGAAAGGACTTAGCCTTTCTGCTAGGGGAAACTGACCGGCCAGAGGGTCCAAACAACACCGTGAAATTTACTTTGCAAGAACTCGGACTTGTCGATGCGCTGCCCGAACCAGTGTATGATAATCTAACGCAACTTGCAGCACATCTTTTGAAAACGCCTGTTTCGCTTATATCAATTGTTGATTTCGATAATGACTGCCAGTTCTTCAAAAGCCAATTGGGGCTTTCTGAGCCTTGGGCCACGGCCCAACAAACACCGCTTTCACATTCGTTTTGCCAGCATGTCGTGCGCAAGGATGCCCCGCTCGTCGTGGACGATGCGCCAAACCACTCGCTGGTCAAAGACAACCTTGCCATTTCGGAACTTGGCGTCGGCGCGTATCTTGGTGTTCCGGTCTACACACCGGAAATGCAGCCCGTCGGAGCCTTGTGCGTCATTGAGGAGAAGGCGCGCAAATGGTCAGACGAGGAAGTCGCATCATTGAAGCAATTGGCCAATTGCGTGACCGACGCGATCCGATTGAATGCATCACTGAACACAAGCGAGCAATTGCGACAGGAACAGTGTGATTTTACGTACGCGATTTCTCATGACCTGATGTCGCCTGCGAACAACCTGTCGATGCTGTTAAGCGAATTGCAAGAAGAACGACTAAGTACCGAGGGTCGATATTTTCTCAACCTTGGTCTCGCAACGACCATGCGTATGAAGCAACAGGTTCAGGATATACTTGAATACACCCAGACCATAGGGGACAAAGATACGTTCCAAACCGTCAATCTGAACACCTTATTTGACGAGATAGCAGATGACGTGAACGGTGGTTTGAAATTATACGATATTTCATTGGAGCGTGACACTCTGCCGTCGGTGATCGGAAGCCGAGCGCAACTGCGCAGCCTTTTCAAGAACCTCATCAGCAACAGCATTAAATTTCGCGCAAGCAATCGCCCTGCCGTGATCCGGGTCAGCAGTGAGACCGACCCGCTCAACAGGGTCGAGAAAATTACTTTCGAAGACAATGGCATCGGTATCGCGGCCGAGAACCACGAAAGGATTTTCAGGCTTTTCGGACGTCTGCATGTGCGCGAGGATTATCCTGGCACTGGTGTGGGCCTTGCGCTGTGCCGCCGGGTTTGCCTGAACCACCGTGGCACGCTTCGCGTCTGCTCCGAATTGGGGGCTGGCGCAGTCTTTACAGTTTCACTCCCTAGAAAGTCACCATGAACGACCAAGCCAAAATAGGAACCATCATGCTTGTCGACGATGATAAGGTCGACCAGATGATGTACAAGCGGGTGATTAACCGTTCGGGATTGGTCGGAAAAATCATTCCCTTTCAGTATCCCGACGAAGCCCTTGCGTATCTGAAAACCCCTGACTGCGACGAGATCGACGTCTTGCTTTTAGATATCAATATGCCACGGCTCACCGGTTTCGAATTTCTGGAACGCGCGATTGCAGAGGTCGGGCCTGCCTTTGCCAAAGTTGTTGTTGTGATGTTAACGACGTCACTTGACCCCAGCGACAAGAAACGCGCTGCGTCATTCAGCATCGTCAAGGCCTTCCATAACAAGCCGATCACCGTTGAGGATCTGGTGCATATATCCTCCTTGCTTCCTGAGCCTAAGTCTGGAGCCTGATCATTTAGCAAATGTCGTCGCCGAACTGTGGCCGTGCACCGGCACGTTTAGCGGCACAGCAGGGGAGCGCTGCGCGGATTCGGTTTCTTAAAAGAAACCTGGCCGTGACACGACGCCGCAACGCGCTTTGGAAATGTCGTAATCCTGACCCACGCCACTGGCGGGCCGCTGTATGCAGGCGATAGAACATGCCGCAGCGGCACTGAATGGGGGATACCATGGCCTTTAAAACTGACATCCAAATCGCGCGTGAAGCGTCCAAGAAACCCATTCAGGAGATTGGCGCAAAGCTGGGGATCAGCAGCGACGATTTGCTGCCATACGGGCATGACAAGGCGAAGGTCTCGCAAAGCTTTATCAACTCGGTTCAGGACCGCACCGATGGCAAGCTGATCCTTGTGACCGCGATCAACCCGACGCCCGCAGGCGAAGGCAAGACAACGACCACCGTTGGTCTGGGCGATGGTCTGAACCGCATCGGCAAGAACGCCGCTGTATGTATCCGCGAAGCATCGCTGGGACCGAACTTTGGTATGAAGGGTGGGGCCGCTGGCGGTGGCTATGCCCAGATCGTGCCGATGGAAGAAATGAACCTGCACTTTACAGGCGATTTCCACGC
>ERZ651776.431-NODE-431-length-59371-cov-17.155142_pt1 | contig 59371 bp, 51 predicted proteins | sample MGYA00514761_ERZ651776 | MGnify/ENA metagenome assembly ERZ651776
TTTCCAGTGGTGGTCAAGCGCTCTAAGCATAACTGCTTTTTCAAATGTTCTCATGCTCTCCGAGCCAAGCTTTTCTGTTTTCACTTCATGTGACTTTGCAAAGCCTGTTTTGATAACCTCTAGCATTTCGTCGATATCCATTCCCTGATCTATCATCCCTTGAAGCGGTAAATCAGTGCCATACGATTTTAGTAGAGTGGTTTTAAGGCCTTCTACATCCCAGTCTTCCTCAAGAACTTGTGGAGAAATGTGCTGTGCAAAAAGGTCACTTATAACCTCATCTCTAATTGTCTCAAAGCGCTCTCTAACATCCTCCTTACCCATGAGCTCATCTCTGAGCTCATAGACAACTTTTCTTTGATCATTTGCAACGTCGTCATATTCAAGGAGCTGCTTACGTGCATCATAATGCATTCCTTCAACCTTTTTCTGGGCGTTGGCAATAGTTCTATTTAGCCAGCTGTGCTCTAGGGCTTCACCCTCCTTCATGCCTAATTTTTTCATCATGCTGGCTGTCTTTTCAGAAGCAAAAATTTTCATCAGACTATCTTCTAAAGACAGATAGAATCGGGTTGAGCCCACATCTCCTTGTCTGCCTGCTCGGCCTCTCAGCTGGTTGTCAACTCGGCGTGACTCATTTCTTTCTGTGCCTATTATATGAAGACCTCCCGATTTAATCACAGCATCATGTTTTTCAATCCATGCCTGTTTTTCGGATTCGCTAGCACCCTCTATTGGCCTTCCTCCAAGAACAATATCTGTTCCTCGTCCAGCCATGTTTGTAGAAATTGTTACTGCGCCAGGAGCTCCAGCATTTGCAACTATTTCGGCTTCTCTCTCATGCTGCTTGGCATTCAACACTTCATGTTTTATTTTATTTTTTTGAAGAATAGCAGAGACGCTTTCTGAGCTCTCAATACTGCTTGTTCCTACAAGAACTGGCTGCATCCTAGCTTGACAATCAATAATGTCTTTAAGAACAGAATCAAGCTTTTCCTCCATAGTTCCATAAATCAAGTCTGACATATCAGTTCTGGCTGATACAGTATTTGGTGGGACAACAACCACTTCAAGACCATAAATGTCTTGTAGCTCGGTTGCTTCTGTCTCGGCGGTTCCGGTCATCCCAGAAAGCTTGTCATAAAGCCTAAAGTAGTTTTGATATGTAATTGATGCTAAAGTTTGATTCTCTTGCTTAATGCTTACATTTTCTTTTGCCTCAATTGCCTGATGAAGGCCCTCAGACCACCTTCTTCCCTCCATTGTTCTTCCTGTGAATTCATCCACAATTACAACTTCATCATTTTTAACTATGTAGTGAACATTTTTTTGAAATAGCACATGAGCCCTAAGTCCAGAGATCAGGTGTTGCAATAAAATAATGTTGGTTGAGTCATATAGACTTGACCCTTCAGTTAATGCGCCTGCCTCAATAAGCATATCTTCTGCTTTTATATGGCCATCATCACTCAAAAATACTTGCTTATGCTTCTCGTCAACCGTGTAGTCTCCAGGGGTGATAATTTCTATCTCTTTTCCCTGCCCTTCTTCTATTTGAAGAGTAAACTTTGGGATCATTGTATTTATTGCTTTGTAAATTTGGCCATGATCACCACTTGGGCCAGAGATAACTAAGGGCGTTCTCGCTTCATCAATCAAAATTGAATCAACCTCATCAATTATTGCAAACGACAGGTCTTGTAGCATTTTTTGATCGCTTGAAAACGCCATATTGTCTCTAAGATAATCAAAACCAAGCTCGTTATTTGTCGCATAGGTAATGTCACATGAATACGCTTTTTGTTTTTCTTCACCGGACATGCCTGAAACAGAAGTTCCAACAGTAAGACCAAGGAAAGAAAAAACCCTTCCCATCCACTCTGCATCTCGCGCAGCCAAGTAGTCATTAACCGTGACAACATGAACCTTTTGGCCAAATATTGCATTAAGATAAGCTGGCAATGTTGCAACTAGTGTCTTGCCTTCGCCGGTACCCATTTCAGAGATACAACCCTCATGGAGCACCATTCCACCAATGAGCTGAACATCGTAATGCCTTAAACCAAGCGTTCTTTGGCTTGCCTCTCGTACAGCTGCAAACGCCTCAGGAAGAATGTCTTCCATGGTTTCGTTGTCTTCTATTCTTTTTTTAAGTTTCTCGGTGATTGAAGATAGTTCCTCATCGCTCATAGACTGCATTTGTTCCTCTAGAGCGTTGATCTTTGAAACCTGTCCGCTATATTTTTTTATAAGGCGATCATTGCGTGACCCAAGAACCTTTGACAAAACATTATTTATAATACTCATTTAAGAACAAAACATTAGTAGACAAAACTGTGGTATTTTCTCATATATGCGCGATAAAACAAAAGAAAACCCAAGAAATTTTAGCCCTACGGGCAGCCTTGGTCTTTTGTTTGAGAGGGCCAAATCTCACAATCACCTTAATAAGCTTCTGAAGGACGCTCTGCCCATGGAGCTATCAGGACTTTCCCTTTGCTTGATTGAAGGCAATAAGGTCTTTCTAGTAGCAAAAAACCCCTCTACCGCCTTTCGCGCCAAGAAACAAAAAACAAAACTTTTATCCATCTTAAAAAAAATCGATGGCCTGTCTGGTGTTGAATTGCTATCGATTAGTATTGATGAAAAAAATACTAGTTAAGTTGAATCATTTTTGCTTTTAAATATTGCCCCTATACATTATAATAGTGCGGTTTTAAAACTTAACATCGCCAAAGAATTCATATGTCCGAACAAACTATTGATTTAAAAAAGAGACGCTTTTTGACAAAAGCAACAGGAGTTGTTGGTGCAGTTGGGGTTGGTTTTGTCGCTTGGCCCTTCCTCTCAACATGGAAGCCCTCTGCTAAAACTAAGGCAGCGGGTGCTCCAGTTGATGTAGATATTTCAAAGCTTGAATCTGGCCAGCTCGTCCGTGTTTTGTGGCGGAAAAAACCTGTTTGGGTTTTTAAAAGAGACGAATCTGCCCTAGATGCCTTGACTTCTGAGGAGCTAATCAGCAAGCTCGCAGATCCAAATGGAACTGGTAATTCAAAGAATCAACAGCCAAAATATGTGACTTCAAATTATCGCTCTATAGAAAACAAGGAGGCTGTTGCGGTCATCGTTGGCGTTTGTACACATCTTGGATGCTCGCCAACTTACAGACCAGAACCAGGCGCCTCTGACCTAGGTGGTGACAGCTGGAAAGGTGGTTTTTACTGCCCATGTCATGGCTCTAAGTTTGACCTTGCTGGTCGTGTGTATGCTGGAGTTCCAGCTCCAACAAACTTGCAAATACCGCCATACCAGTATGTGACGGATTCACTTATTCGTGTTGGCATTGATCAAAAAAATACATAATTTAAGAGTATGAAAAATAACCAAAGCTGGATAGACCAAAGATTTCCTCTTTCAAAAGTTTGGAATGAGCATTTAGCAGAATACTACACGCCCAGAAACTTTAATTTCTGGTATTTCTTTGGGGGTCTTGCAGTGCTTATGCTTGGCATGCAGCTCCTGACAGGGATATTTTTAACGATGTACTATAAGCCAGATGCTGCTGAAGCCTTTGCCTCTGTAGAATATATCATGAGAGACATAGAATGGGGCTGGCTCATTCGCTATCTTCACTCTACTGGAGCTTCTGCGTTTTTTGTAATCATTTATCTCCATATGTTTAGAGCGCTTCTCTACGGCTCCTATAAAGGCCCAAGAGAATTTCTATGGATTTTAGGGATGCTCCTTTACGTTTTGCTTGCTGCAGAAGCCTTCTTCGGCTATGTCCTGCCTTGGGGGCAAATGTCTTTTTGGGGCGCCCAAGTAATCATCTCTCTTTTTGGCTCTGTGCCAGTTATAGGGCCTGACCTATTGGTATGGATTCTAGGCGACTATGCTGTTGGTGACGCTACGCTGAATCGTTTTTTCTCTCTCCATGTTATTGTGTTGCCTTTGCTTCTGGTGGTTCTGGTTTTTCTTCATTTGGTTGCTCTGCATCATGTTGGATCAAACAACCCTGACGGCATTGAAATTAAGGAAAACAAGGACAAAGACGGCATACCAAAAGATGGAATACCTTTTCATCCGTACTTTACAATCAAAGACAGTATGGTCGTAGTAGGCTTTATATGGATTATGTGTGCTGTGATATTCTATGCTCCAGCCCTTAATGGATACTTTTTAGAGCATGCAAACTTTGTTGAAGCAAACCCTCTTAAAACGCCAGAGCACATTGCTCCTGTTTGGTACCTAACGCCTTTTTATTCAGTCTTAAGGGCTATACCACCAATGTTTGGATCTCAATTTCCAGGCGTCTTGGCTATGTTCGCTGCGATTCTAATCTTTTTTGCATTGCCCTGGCTTGATCGTAGCCCAGTTAAATCAATTCGTTATAGAAGCCCTATCTATAAGTGGGCTCTAGGTATTTTTGTTGTTAGCTTTGTAATGCTGGGCTGGCTTGGACTCAAGCCTGTAACCCCAACATATGCATTACTGGGAAGAATTGCAACTGCGCTTTATTTTGCCTATTTTATTTTAATGCCTTGGTACACTTCAATCGGAAAAACAAAAGAAGTGCCAACAAGGGTTACGGAGTAATTTATGAAAAATTTAAAATCTCTGGCCCTTTGTTTTTCTTTAGTAGCTCTCTCATTAAACGCTCTTGCTGCGGGCAAGGTTAATCTTGACCATGCAGACACAGACATTATGGACAGGGCTTCTCTGCAAAATGGGGCTAAACTTTTTATGAACTATTGCTCTGGCTGTCATGCAATCAGCTTTATGCGCTACAACAGAATAGGAAGTGACCTTGGTTTATCAGACGAGCTAGTTAAACAAAACCTTATGTTTGCAGGCAACAAGCCGGGTGAAACTATGGTGACCGCAATGCCAGAAGATGCTGCCTCTAAATGGTTTGGTGGGGTGCCTCCAGATCTCTCGTTAGTCGCAAGATCAAAAGGAACAGACTGGATATACACTTATCTAAGAAGCTTTTACGAAGACGAGTCTAGAATTTTTGGTGTCAATAATAAAGTTCTGGCAAATGCATCAATGCCTGATGCGCTCTGGTCGCTTAAAGACACACAGTCAGAGACTGAATTTGACAATAGCGTTCGGGACATTACAAACTTTTTAGACTACGTTGGCGAACCAGCAAAGCTCATTCGCTTGCAGCTTGGTAAATGGGTTTTATTGTTTTTGGGCGTCTTGTTTATTCTTGTTTATATGCTTAAAAAAGAATACTGGAAGGATGTCAAGTATGGCGTTTGGAGACGTCGCGACTAATTTCTGATACAATCTTTCATCGCCTCCCTAAATCAAAGAACAGGGAGACATTAAACTAAACTGGTAAAAACTATGCTATCAAAACCCAATCCCGCTTCAACAACTCTCTACTCTGCATCACAAGAGCTTGAATCTCATGCAGTTAGATTTATTATGGCGCACAAGTCAATTGAAAGAGAGGTCGTAGAAGTAAGCTTTGAGGAAATGCCTGAAGAGGTGTTGGAGCTTAATCCATGTGAAACACTTCCTACTCTTTTTGACAGGGGCATGGTTCTCTACGACCTGTCGGTAATCATGGAATATCTTGATGAGCGATTTCCGTTTCCTCCTCTCTTGCCAGTAGACCCAATTGAAAAAGCCGAAAAGCGTCTCTTAATCTATCGTTTTACGAGAGCAGATGGCTGCTGGTATCAGTTAGTTGACACTATTCTCAATGGAAACAAAAAGGAAGCCGACTCAGCAAGAAAAACTTTAAATGGAAACTTGTTAGAACTACTTCCTCTTTTTGCACATAAGCCATATTTCAAAAGCGACACCATGACTCTCGTTGATGTGTGTATCGCGCCCATTCTTTGGAGGCTTGATGTTTTGGGAATATCTCTTGGAGAAAAAGCCAAGCCGATCAAAGATTATGCAAATAGGCTTTTTGAAAAAGAAGGCTTCCATGATAGCCTTACTTTTGCTGAAAAAGACTACAATTAACAGGTAAATGTCTGGTGTTATTCCCTATCTCATTCGCGCTTACTGCGAATGGATTGAGGATAACAAGCTCACGCCTTATTTGCTTATCAATACAAAAATTACTGGTGTAGTTGTTCCCCCAGGTCATGACGCAAACGGAAAAATGGTTTTAAACATTAGCTCTTCTGCAACTGTTAGTCGCACAATCAGCAACGACTCAATAAGCTTTAAAGCCCGCTTTCAAGGGGAGTCTCGAAAAATTGTTGTGCCATGTGATGCTGTTTTATCTATTTATGCCCAGGAAAATGGCGAAGGCATGATGTTTGACACAACAAAGTCTGACCAAGGTGAAAATGACAAAAAACCTAGTCTTAAAATTCTAGATTAACTTTTCTATTTCAGAGCAAAAAAGCCCTTGTTTGTCTTTTGAAAACTCTAGGACTGGAATCTCAGTGTAACTCCTTAAAGCTTTAGCGTTTGCAAGGTGGTTTGACTCCATTTCGTTGAGAACAATACAGGCAATGTCCAGTTTTTGGGTCTTAGCAGCATTGATGGTTAGAAGCGCCTGGCCAATTGCTCCAAGCTCGTCTTTAATGACAATAATGATTGGCACTCCAAGTTCTACAGCCAAATCAGAGTTCAGCGCATTATTTGCAATAGGAGAGTAGATGCCTCCAGCCCCCTCAATAAAAACAAATTTTTTGCCTACATTTGACTGACAAGCTTTTACAAGATCAGAAAGCTCAAGAGGTCTTTCAGCATGGAGACTAGCCTCTTCTGGACTGGCTTCTAACTCATAACAAAAAGGACAAACTAGGTCCAGACTTTCTTCAGAGGCACAGGCCTTATTAAGCTTAATAGCATCTTTTGGAACATAGGAGCCATTCAGAATTTCACAGTCAGTCTCAACCGGCTTCCTTACAACAATTTGCCTTCTTTTTTTCAGGAATTTAATTATTTCCACTGCAACAGTGGTTTTTCCAACTTCTGTATTGCTACCAGTAATAAAAACTCCATTCATGGAGGACATTTTAGACCAAGTTGCTAACTCCAAAGTCACCATAAAAGTATAATGTTGTGAATGCAAAATAATCTGAAAACAAGCCTGTGTGGGATGCCACTAAACTCCCCAATCATTTTGCTCTCAGGGTGCGTGGGTTTTGGTGAAGAATACACCCGAATCAAGGGGTTTTCTAATTCTTCTGTCGGTGCTGTATGTTTAAAGGGGACCACTTTAGCCCCAAGGCTTGGCAACAAGGCTCACAGAATTGCAGAGACCCCAAATGGCATGCTCAATGCAATTGGGCTTCAAAACCCAGGAACAGATTCGGTTATTAATGACATTTTGCCATCTCTAGACAAAGATGAAACCAGGTTTATCATTAATATTTCTGGATCAAGCGTTGAAGAATATGGTGAGATAGCAAAACACTTCGATGAGACAGATATCGACGCCATAGAAATAAATATTTCTTGTCCCAACGTAAAAGAGGGTGGTGTTGCTTTTGGAAATGATCCTGATATGTCTTTTCGTGTAGTTGAAATATGTCGTAAGAACACGAATAAACCCATTATCACAAAACTGTCACCAAACCAGACTGACATTGCAGCAAACGCTCTTCGATGTATTGATGCAGGAAGCGATGGGCTGGCGGTTATTAATACCGTTATGGGGATGGCCATAGATATTGAAAAAAAACAACCAATTATCGGAAATAATCAAGGAGGCCTCTCTGGCCCAGCAATTAAACCAATTGCACTTCTTAAGGTTCATCAGGTTTATGAGGTTAGCAAAAAACACAAGATACCAATAATTGGACAAGGAGGTATAGTTACTGCTGCAGACGCAATAGAGTTTATAATTGCTGGTGCTGATACGGTGGGCATTGGAACCGCTTTGTTCTATGACCCGCTTGTTTGCAAATCAATTAACGATGGAATAAGCGAATATTTAGATAGGCACGGACTTAACAATGTCGGCTCTCTCGTTGGTTCACTGAGCCTTAATTAATTTATCACAGCACAATAATGCAACACGAATATAAAGCCAAAATAATTGAAAAAGAAGCTCAAGAGTATTGGGAAAAAAATAACTCGTTTGTTGTAACTGAAGATCCAACAAAAGAAAAATATTACTGCTTATCTATGTTGCCTTACCCTTCAGGAAGGCTTCATATGGGACATGTCCGTAACTATAGCATAGGAGATGTTATCTCAAGGCATCAAAAAATGCTGGGTAAAAATGTTTTGCAGCCAATTGGCTGGGATGCTTTTGGCTTGCCAGCAGAAAATGCAGCAATCAAGAACGAGGTTCCTCCTGCTGGCTGGACATATGAAAACATTGGTCATATGAAAGAACAGCTAATTGAGTTAGGTTTTGGCTATGACTGGACAAGAGAGTTAGCCACATGTCATCCAGAATATTACAAATGGGAACAATGGTTTTTTATCAAGCTGTTTGAAAAGGGCTTGGTTTATAAGAAAAAAGCCGTTGTAAATTGGGATCCGGTTGATCAAACCGTTTTAGCTAATGAGCAGGTAGTAGAGGGTTGTGGTTGGCGTTCAGGCGCCCCAGTTGAAAAGAAAGAAATCTCTCAGTGGTACATGAAAATCACAGATTATGCTGATGAGCTTTTGGCAGACATTCAAAAACTTGAGGGATGGCCAGACGCAGTTAAGATGATGCAAACCAACTGGATTGGAAGGTCTGTTGGGCTTGATATTAACTTTAAGATAGATGATACAAGCTCTCTAACGGTTTATACAACAAGGCCAGATACACTCTTTGGCGTGACCTATCTGGCCATTGCTGCAGAACACCCTATCGCCATTGAAGCAGGAAGGAACGACCAAAAAATTCAATCTTTTCTTACCGAATGTAAAAAAATGGAAACAGCTGAAGCTGCCATGGAGACAATGGAAAAGAAGGGTATAGACTCTGGGATTAAATGCATCCACCCTCTTACAGGAGAAGAGGTGTCAATCTGGATTGCTAATTTTGTCCTCATGGGCTATGGCACTGGAGCAGTTATGAGTGTTCCAGCCCATGATCAAAGAGACTATGAGTTTGCTAAAAAATATAACATCCCTATTATAGATGTTATTTCCGATATTAGCGGATATGTAGATACATCCAACGAAGCTTATGTGGAAAAAGGTGTGCTCATTAACTCTGGTGAATTTACTGGACTAGATTTTGATGAAGCCTTTCAGGCCATAAGTAAAAAGCTGTCTAACATTTCAATGGGAGAAGAAAAAACGAACTATCGTCTTCGCGACTGGGGTGTATCTAGGCAAAGATACTGGGGTTGCCCTATACCAATTATCAACTGTGCCAAATGTGGCGCTGTTCCTGAAAACCTTGACATGCTTCCCGTAAGGCTGCCAGAAAATGTCGCTATAGACGGAGGTGGATCTCCCCTCAAAAAAATGACAAGCTTTGTCAATACGAGCTGTCCAAAATGCAGCAGCATAGCTAAAAGAGAAACAGACACTTTTGATACTTTCTTTGAGTCTTCTTGGTATTTTGCGCGATATACTTGTGTGGACCAAAAGGATTCAATTTTAGATGAAAGAGCAAATTACTGGCTCCCTGTAGATCAATATATCGGTGGAATAGAGCACGCTATACTTCATCTCTTATACTCTCGTTTTTTTACAAAACTTTTGCGTGATGAAGGTATTGTTAAAACAAGCGAACCATTTACCAACCTCCTGACTCAAGGCATGGTCTTAAAAGATGGTGCAAAAATGAGTAAGTCAAAAGGAAACACGGTTGATCCACAAGAAATGATTGCAAGGTTTGGAGCAGATACCGCACGCCTTTTTATTTTATTTGCAGCGCCTCCAACTCAAGACCTCGAGTGGTCTGACACAGGCATAGAAGGTGCGCATAGATTTATAAATAAGTTCTATAGATTGGTAACTGGTTTTATAGACTCGAAAAAAGAATTTAATTGTTCTAAATTAGATGTCTCAAGTCTAAACGAAGAACAAAGGCTTGTTCGTCAAAAAACACACCTTGCGCTCCAAAAAGTTGGGGATGATTTTGGAAGAAGACACTCTTTCAACACTGCAATTGCAACAATGATGGAGCTAAACAATGCAATTTCAAGATATAGTGATGTCTCAGAACAAGGTATGGCCATAAAACAGGAGTCAATTGAGATAATGGTTAAGTGTCTTAGTCCGGTTATACCGCATGTTTGTCACCACTTATGGTTCTTATTGGGTGGAAAAAATGCAATTGTTGATTCGAGCTGGCCTGTGGTTGATGAGTCGGCTCTAGTTCAAGAAAACGTGCAAGTTATTGCTCAGGTAAATGGCAAGCTAAGAGCTAAACTCATGGTGCCTCTTAATTCAGACAATGAGGCTGTACAGGATCTTGCACTGTCAGATGAGAAAATTGAAAAATTCACAAAAGGCAAACAAATAATCAAAGTGATTGTTGTCCCAAATAAACTAATTAATATTGTAGTGAAAGACCAATAAAGCAAGCCTTAGTGGTCAAGCATTTTCTCTATTTGTTCTCTTAGAATCAACTCCATCACAAACCCCATTTTTCCACCAGGAACAACCAATGTGTTTGGCCTAGACATAAAAGACCCTGCAACCATATCTTGTAGGTAAACAAAGTCGCAGTATTTGTGGTCTTGAAACCTAACAACAACAAAACTCTCGTCCTGAGTAGGAATATCCCTTGCAATAAAAGGGTTTGAAGTGTCCACCGTTGGTACACGCTGAAAATTAATATGGGTTCTTGAAAACTGAGGGGTTAGATAATTAATGTAATCCCACATTCTTCTGTGAATTGTATCCACCGTAGCCTCAGCAGAATAACCCCTGTATTCTTTATCCCTATGGATCTTTTGAATCCACTCAAGATTTACTACTGGCACAACTCCAATCAAAAGATCTACAAATTTTGCAGTATCAATCGGTCCATCTTTAACCCCTCCATGAAGACCCTCATAAAACAAAAGGTCGCTATCTCTACCCACCTCTTCCCATTCTGTGAACTCGCCAGCCATTTTTCCAAACTGGGCCCCTTCGTCGTCTGAATGAATATAGAAGCGCCTTTTACAAAAGCCTTTTTCCCCATAATCTTTAAAGGTTTTTTCAATAAGATCAAAGTGGTTTGCTTCGGGACCAAAGTGACTAAAATGCTTGTTGCCTATTTTGTTTTTCTTCGCCATAGCAACTTCCATTTGCTTTCGATCATACCTATGGAAGCTGTCTCCTTCTATAATAACAGGCTTTGCGCCAACCCTATCAAAAATATGATTGAACGCATTTTTGACTGTAGATGTCCCTGCTCTAGAAGAGCCAGTAATTGCAATTACAGGATGTTTCTTTGACATAACCCTAACATTTGTAAGTAATTAAACAATTATCTTACAAACCTAGTTTATTCGTCAGCAATAAAATTCGAAGCCTTAATTAGCTGAATTCAAGTTAGAGACAAAAGAAAAGCTAAAAGTCTAAATTGTCAACCTTAAGAGCATTATCCTCAATAAAGTTTCTTCTTGGCTCAACCTCATCGCCCATAAGCGTTGTGAAGACGTCGTTTGAAGCTATCGCATCCTCTATCTTCACCCTAAGCATAACTCTAGTCTCAGGATTCATTGTGGTTTCCCAAAGCTGATCTGGATTCATTTCACCAAGCCCCTTGTATCTTTGGAACCCCTGTCCTTTCCTTGCTTCATTTAAGAGAAACTCAATTGCAGTAGAAAAATTTGGGGTTTTTGTTTCTTTTGAGCTCTTCTGAATGTATGACTCGTTAGTGAACATACTTTCTACCTCGCTAGAATAGCTCTCGATATTCTTATAGTCTTTTGAGCCAAAAAAAGCTTCATCTAAAACAGCTGTATTGGTTTCAACCCCATAAGTTCTCATAATATAGGTAATAGCATTGCTAGAATAACTAAGTGAATGGCTTTCTGCCATTGAGCTGTTGTTGTTCATCTTGTCCTGAAGTTCTTGGCACCAGCTGTTAGTCTTATCGATATCTTTGAGATTTATCTTCGGCATCTCAAGCATAGATTTTAAAAGAAGCTCATTATATTTTTTTGAAAGTTTTTCAACAACCCCAATTGTTTCATAGTATCTATTTACAATTTTCTCTAAGGCAACGCCCTGAATAGCGGGGGCTTCGGAAGAGACAAATAAACTTGCGTCATGAATAGCTTCTTGTTGCAAGTATTCATTTAACTCGGCATCGTCCTTTAAATATCTCTCTTGTTTTCCTTTCTTTATTTTGTAGAGAGGGGGTTGTGCAATAAACAAATACCCGTTTTCAATTAACTCTGGGAAGTGTCTATAAAAAAAGGTTAAAAGAAGGGTTCTAATGTGTGCCCCATCAACATCAGCATCTGTCATGATGACAATTTTATGGTAGCGCAATTTTTCTATATCATACTCTTCTTTGCCTATTCCACAACCCAGCGCGGTAATTAGGGTCCCCACCTCTTGGGAGGAAAGAATCTTTTCAAACCTTGCCTTTTCAACATTTAAAATTTTACCTTTGAGGGGAAGAATTGCCTGGGTTCTTCTGTCTCTTCCTTGTTTTGCAGAGCCTCCAGCAGAGTCGCCCTCAACAAGGAATATTTCTGATTCAGCAGGGTCTTTAGTTTGACAATCGCTCAGCTTTCCAGGTAATCCCGCAATATCCAAAGCACCCTTTCTTCTTGTCATTTCGCGAGCTTTTCTGGCTGCATCCCTTGCTCTAGAAGCCTCAAAAATTTTACTAATAATTATTTTAGCTTCGGCTGGGTTTTCTAGAAGATATTCACCTAGTTTTTCGTTAACAGAGGACTCTACGGGTGCTCGAACCTCAGAGGAAACTAGCTTATCTTTAGTTTGTGATGAAAACTTAGGGTCGGGCACTTTAATAGATAAAATTGCAGTTAACCCCTCTCGAGTGTCTTCGCCAGTAATTGCTGCTTTATCTTTCTTGGCTAAACCTGAGGCGTCAATAAATGTGTTAAGTGTTCTTGTTAGGGCCGCTCTTAAACCAGCTAAATGAGCACCGCCATCTCGTTGCGGTATGTTGTTAGTAAAGCAATAGACACTCTCCTGATATGAGTCGCTCCACTGCAGAGCAACATCTACAGAAATATCATCTTTTTCAGTGGCGATCGAGATTATATCGTTGTGAATGGGGTTTTTAGATTTGTTAAGGTGCTCAACAAATGCTGTAATGCCGCCCTCATAAACAAAAACATCTTTTTTGTCGCTTCTCTCATCAATAATCTCAATATGGACGCCTGAGTTTAGAAAAGAGAGCTCACGAAGTCGGTTTGACAAGGTTTCAAACTTATAAACAGTTTCTGTAAAAATTTCAGCACTTGGTTTAAAGTGAATTGTTGTTCCAGACTTTTCAGTTTTACCTGTTGTTTGAATTGGAGCAGTGGGCACACCGAGGACATAGTTTTGCTCATAAGTTTCACCATCTCTATGAATAATTAGGCGTAGCGATTCAGATAAGGCGTTAACCACAGAAACTCCAACACCGTGAAGCCCTCCAGATACCTTGTAAGAGTTATCATCAAACTTTCCTCCCGCATGCAAGACCGTCATGATGACTTCGGCAGCAGATATTTTTTCCTCGGGATGCAGGTCGACGGGAATACCCCTGCCGTCATCAGCAACAGAAATAGAGTTGTCATCGTGAATAACAACCTCTATTTTTGAGCAGTGACCAGCTAATGCCTCGTCTATCGAGTTATCAACAACCTCAAAAACCATGTGGTGCAAACCAGTACCATCATCGGTGTCGCCAATATACATTCCTGGGCGCTTTCGGACTGCGTCCAAACCTTTTAAAACTTTAATATTTGAGGCTTGGTATTCTTCGGCCATATCTGCCCTTTTCAAATAAAATTTATTATACCACGGGTAATAACTTTAGCACCAAATCATGTACATTTTTTAGGGTTTTTAGTTCATTCTCTTTTTACCCCTAAAGCCTAGTAATGGCGCCATTTTCTATATTATAGCTAGTAGAATTTTGATCGCTCAGAGGTAATTTTTTGTTACCTATGTCTGTCATGAAGATTTGTACTTTTACTTTGGTCAAAAAGTCTGTTATGGATTTAATTTTTGTTTCATCTAATTCAGATGAAATGTCATCGATAAGAACAACTGGTTTTCTTCCATTTTTGGCCAACAGTAAAACCTGAAGCATCCAAAAAATAATTGACATTTTTTTTTGCTCCCCTCTTGAAAGATAACCCTCATGTTGATTATTTAAATAAAAATCAACACTTGCTCGGTGAGGACCATAGTTTAGGTGTTTGCTTTTAAAGAGTGCTTTTTTGCTGCTTAAAAGATATGTGATTATTTTATTCTCATCAAGCGAATCCAGATCTTTTGGCCAGCCTGAATTTAGATTAAACACAAAATCAAGATGTGGGTCGATTAACCCTAAAAATTCCTCTGAAGAGTTTTCTTTTAATATTGACGAGAGTTTATCTATATAAGTCTTTCGCTCTTTTGTAATAACTACAGAAAGTCTAGCCAGTTGATTTAACCACTCATCAAGCTGGTTTTGTTCTCCGCTATTCAATATTAAATTGATATTCTTTAGGGTTTTCTTAAACAAAGCATATGTTTTAAGTGTTTTGTCATTGTTGTGATAAACCCCCCAGTCAAGGTAAGACCTTTTAAGTTTTGGGTTGCCACCAACAACAAATCCGCGATCTGGAGAGATGATTTGAATTGGAAGTAGTTGGCTTAAAAAACTGTTGCTTGTGATTTTTTTTCCATCAATCAAAACCTGGCTCTTTTCTTTGGTTTTGTTTAGGCTTATTTTTTTTCCATCTACAATAGCAGTTATTTTTAACTGTTGATCATTAAAAGGAACAATATCCTTAAGGTTTTTGGTTTTAAAAGACCTTCCATGTCCTAAGTAATACAAAGACTCAATGAAATTTGTCTTGCCCTGTCCATTAAATCCAACAACAAGATTTATTTTACTGTCAGGGTTTAAATATTGGTCTGATAGGTTTCTAAATTTTAAGATATGAATCTTTTCGATAATTGCCATTTGGCTAATATCTATATTCGCATTGGCATAATGATATATTGATAGCTCTCGTCATCTATAGCGCTGATAAGACAAGATTTGTTCTCACCACCAGGTATAACCATATTAATGCTTTGTGAAGAAAGCTTCTCTAAAACAGAAATTAAGTAATGAATATTAAAAGCTATTTCAAGCTCTTTTTCTTGTTTGGTAACCTCAATCTGGGTTTCAGCTCGACCTCTTTCTGAGTGGGAGAAAATACTTAGCTTGTCATCTCTAAAAACCAGCTTTACCCCTTTTGTTCTTTCATCTACAAATATTGAGGCCTGCTGAAGGCTTGATAAAAAATCTTCTCTATCAATCACAATTGTGTTGCTAAAATCTGTAGGCATTACTTGCTTATAATTTGGAAAATTACCATCTATTAGTCGACTAATAATCTTTGTATTACTGTCGATCAATGAAAAGTAATTATCAGAAAGATGGATTTCTGCAACATCCTGTGAGCTTTTGTTAAGAAGCTTTGTAAGTTCAAGAACAGCTTTTCTAGGCAAGATAACTGTCTTTTTTTCATCTAGATTGTTTGTTTGGCTAACTTCACCAATTGACAACCGATGTCCATCTGTTGCAACCACCGTTAAAGACTCCGCATTTAATTCAAAATAAAGCCCATTTAAATACGCTCTAATATCTTGATTTCCCATAGAGAAGCTTGTGTTTTCAATTAACTCTTTTAGTGCTTCTTGTCTTATTTTAATGATGCTTGTATTTTGTGTTTTTGGTAGTGCAGGAAAATCTAGATGATTAAATGTGTTAAGTTCAAAAGTGTTTTTGTTTGCATTCAAATAAACTTTATTTTCTTCAATTTTGAATTTTATTTGTGTTTTTTCCGGTAGTTTTCTAACAATATCTATAAGATCTTTTGCATAGATAGTAAAAGTTACTTCTGAGCTGCTTTTGATTTTAGATGAAGCGCTTATTTCTAACTCCATATCTGTTGTTGTGAGTGTTAGTGTGTTTTCAGCTAGTTGAATTAACACATGAGAAAGTATAGGAAGCGTTTGTTTTTTTTCTACAACTCCGATTACTGTTTGTAGGGGGTCAATCAATTCTTCAACGCTTAATTCTGTGTTCATAATGTACCTTCTTTATAAATTAATTATTGTTATTATTAGCCGAGCACTTTCTTGTTAGTTTCTTCCTTTTAGTTAATAAAATCAATAGACTAAGTTGTGATTATTTTGTTGATATCTTTGCTTATTAATTATTAACTTGTTAGTTATTATTCTAATTATAAAATGTTTTCTTTCTTGCTAACAACGCAACTAATAATTATTTTGTTTATAAGTTAGTAATTTTAATTTTAATGTTTTCTACGTCGTTTCTTATCTCACTATTGGTCTCTATTAAGGCCTTGAGTTTTTCACATGAATACAAAACCGTAGAGTGGTCGCGGTTACCAAAATTCTGGCCAATTTTTGCTAAAGATAATGAGGTAAGTTCGTGACACAAATAGATTGCCATCTGTCTTGCTTTCACAAGGTGTTGTTTTCGTGAGTTTGAAACCAAGTCTGAAACAGTAATACCATAATACTTGCTTACTGTTTTTTGAACCTCGTTGACCTCAATTAGCAGCTTCTTGGGTTTAATTAAATCACCAAGCGCACCTTCAACAACATCTTTGGTAATAAAAGAATGATCAATTTGAGAGAAGTCAACAAATGCCTTTAGTTTTAATAAGGCCCCTTCTAGGTCTCTAACATTTGAAACTACATGGCTTGCAATAAACAGAGCAACATCCTCAGTAAGGCTAAGTGAAATTTGTGGGTTTTGAGACTTCTTTAGCAGTATTGCTGCCCTCATTTCTAGTTCGGGTGGAGAAAGCTGTAAGTTTAATCCTTGTGAGAACCTTGTTTTTAGTCTGTTTTCGAGATCTTTTATGTTTTTAGGCGGCTGATCACAAGTAAAAATAATTTGTTTTTTAGTGCTAAACAAAAAATTAAAAATATGAAAAAACTCTTCTTGTGATTTGTCTTTTCCCGCAATAAGATGAATGTCGTCAACCAACAATAAGTCAGCTGACTGATAAAAAAGCTTAACATTCTCGATGGTGTTGTGGCGAAGGCTTGTCGTAATGTTTCTAACAAAATCCATAAGTGGCACATAGATTATTTTAGCGCTAGGATTTTTCTCGAGCGCAAGGTGCCCAGCGGCTTGCATGAGGTGTGTTTTCCCCAATCCAGATTCACCATAAATAATAAAGGGGTTGTATGGTGATGTGCCAATTTTTTCTGCAATTTGCCTACTGGCCAGAGCCGCCACTTGGTTTGCCGACCCTAACACCAAGTTATCAAAAGTGTATTCAGGAAAGAGCGGGGTTGTGTGGTGTTTGGTTTGACTATTTGCTGTTTTTTTAGATTCCGCCACTCCAAACCTAACCTTAATTTTTCGATCTTGTTCAGACACAGCAAGCACAATTGATGACTCAAGACTTTTATGATTGTTGATATATTTCAATGCAGATGCACTTGGGGCCTCAAGATAGAGGGTTTCATTTCTTTCTGAGGCTTGTAATGGTTTCACCCAAACACTAAATTCGCCCAATGGCAGAGAGTTTTTTAGAGAGGCTAAACATTTGGCCCAGGTCTGTGACATTGGCTATTAAAAAATTTGAAATAAAATTCTAATGATACCTGTAATGACATTAAATTTGATTAAAGCATTGAGTAGAATAGTTTGTTTTAACCCCCTCTAATATTGTATAACTAAGCCATGAATAAGAATCCGTATAGCCGACTTTTTGAGTCAGTTAAAATAGGCCCTGTTGTTACAAAAAATCGTTTCTATCAGGTCCCCCATTGTTGTGGAATGGGTCATGTAAGGCCAAGGGCCCATGCTGCGATGAGGGGGGTTAAGGCCAAGGGCGGCTGGGGTGTTGTTAGCACTGAAGAGGCAGAGATTCATCCAAGCTCTGATTTGGCGCCTTATGCGGAACAGAGAATTTGGGATAAAAAAGATATCCCAGCTCTTCGACTGATGACAGATGCTGTGCATGAGCACGGGGCACTAGCGGCTATTGAGCTCACTCATAGTGGTCACAACTCAACCAATCTTTTTTCAAGAATACCACCCATGTCGCCTAATGCTCAAGCGCTCAATTTTTTGTATCCTAAACAAGCCAGAAGAATGACCAAAAAAGATATATCTGATTTTAGGGCTTGGCACAGGAAAGCTGCGCTGAATGCAAAGGCGGCTGGTTTTGACATTGTTTATGTCTACGCTGGGCATGGCATGTCGGTGGCCCAACAATTTATATTGCCGGACATGAACAATCGTTCTGATGAGTATGGAGGTAGCCTAGAAAACAGACTAAGACTCACAAGAGAACTGCTTGAAGAAACAAGAGAAGCTATTGGCGATAGTTGTGGTATTGCCTTTAGGTTTGCTGTTGACGAGCTTAAAGGAAAAGACGGTATGCAGTATCAAGAGGAAGGAAGGGCTGTGGTTGAGCTTCTTGCAGAGCACCCTGACCTTTGGGATGTAAATGTCTCTGACTGGTCTAACGACTCTCAAACCTCTCGCTTTCAGCCAGATGAGGCATACCAAATGCCTTACGTGGAGTTTGTCAAAAAAATAACAACGAAACCAGTAGTTGGAGTGGGTAGGCTGACCTCCCCAGATCTTATGACTAAACTTATCGAAAAAGGAGCTCTAGATTTAATTGGCGCAGCTAGACCTTCTATTGCAGACCCTTATTTGCCAAATAAAATAAAAGAGCATAAGGTAGATCAAATCAAAGAATGTATTGGTTGTAATATTTGTGTTTCGAGTGATAATTTTACAGTTCCAATTCGTTGCACTCAAAACCCAACAATGGGAGAAGAATGGAGAAGGGGTTGGGATCCAGAAAATATCAAGCCCAAAGTTACAGATCAAAAGGCCCTTGTTGTCGGTTCAGGGCCAGCTGGGCTAGAGTGCGCTGTTCAACTCTCAAGGCGTGGTTATGAGGTTGTTCTTGCAGAGTCTAAAAACAAGTTGGGCGGGAGAGTGCTGTTTGAATCTAGCCTTAAGGGTCTTTCAGCTTGGAAAAGAGTTGTTGACAATAGGGTTCATGAGATACTTCAGAAAAACAATATAGAGGTTTATAAAGAAAGCAGGCTAACTGCTGAGCTTATTGATGAGCTTGATATTAAGAACATTTTTTTGGCTACTGGCTCAAGTTGGCGAAAAGATGGAATTGGAAGAAGTAGAAGAAATCGAATTCAAGGCCTAGAGACCATCAATGTTTATTCTCCTGAGGAGGCTGTAGAAAATTACAAAGATTTCAATGGACCTCTTGTTATTTATGATGATGAGCAGGGCTACTTGGCTGGAGTTGTTGCAGACCATCTTAATGACAAGAATATTGAGGTCATTTTTGTAACGCCTGCCAGCGTTGTCTCGCCATGGACTGATTCAACTTTAGAGCAAAAGAGGGTTCAGGGGGCTTTGATCAACTCTGGAGTCAAAATTATTTGCAACCAGTCAATCAGCAAGATAGAGAATGATAAGGCCTTTCTAGAGTGCACCTATACAGGCACAATTACCAAGATACCTTGTGAGTCTATCGTTATGGTGACAGAGCGAATTTCTGACAATGAGCTTTATGATAGCCTAACGCAAAGCAAATTAGAGGAAAAAAAACAATACAATATCAAACTCATTGGCGATGCTGAAGCACCGGGCCTTATCGCCGACGCTGTTTATTTAGGCCATTTGGCAGCCCAAAACTTTGAGGCAGACGAAGCTGATATTGAAAGAGGAATGTTTATGAGAGAGATGCCAAGCCTTAAATAGGCGCTAAAAGCCCTTTCTTGATTGATTTTCTAAGTCTTTTAGAGTAACATTGCCCTCTTTTTATAAACGCCAAATAGGATGCGAAAAACAATTGTTGCTGGGAACTGGAAGATGAATGCGAGCAAAGAATCCGTTGATTCTCTCATTAAGGATATTCTTTCAGGTATGCATGAAGTTTCGTCTGATGTAATAGTCTGCGCTCCTTTTCCATACCTTTCTCAAGTAGAGGCCTTAATAAGCAATTCGAACCTAATGCTTGGCGCGCAAAACCTGAACGTAAATTCAAAAGGAGCCTTTACAGGCGAGGTTAGTGCAAACATGATCAAGGACTTTGGCGCTCAACATGTAATTGTTGGACACTCAGAAAGAAGAAGCCTTTATGGTGAATCAAGCGCTATAGTTGCAGAAAAAACAAAAGCTTCAATTGATGCTGGCTTAACCCCAATACTTTGTGTTGGAGAGTCGCTTGAAGATAGAGAATCAGGCGACACTGAAATTGTTGTTGCAGAACAACTGAATGCAGTTATTAGCCTTCTTGGTATAGAGGCTTTTAATGGTATTATTGTCGCGTATGAGCCAGTATGGGCTATTGGAACAGGTTTGACAGCAACACCTGAACAGGCCCAGTCGGTTCATTTGTTTATTCGCAATCTTCTAGCTGCTAGCGATGAGAGTATTGCAAAAAACACATCTATATTGTATGGCGGAAGTATGAATGCTAGCAATGCTGCTGATCTAATATCTTGTCCAGATATTGATGGCGGGCTCATTGGTGGCGCCGCTCTTAAGGCAGCAGATTTTTTACAAATATGTAAGGCAGGTTAATATGACGTTTCAGATTATTTTAGTAATTCATGTGTTATTGGCTCTTGGTCTTGTTGGGCTTATTCTTATCCAGCACGGCAAGGGTGCGGATGCAGGAGCCGCGTTCGGCTCTGGAGCAGCAGGCTCAGTTTTTGGGGCTCGAGGAGCCCACTCTTTTTTATATAAGCTTACTGCAGTTTTGGCCATTGGTTTTTTTGTTACTAGCATCAGTCTGGCTTACTTTGCATCTAATGAAAGAGCCGCCTTAGACCCTGAGCAAAGCATAATGACTCAGAGCCTCATGAGTGATGATAGCACTGATTCAGATACAAGCGAAATTCCAAGTAACTAGCTTAAGCCGTCGTGGTGAAATTGGTAGACACGCAGCCTTGAGGGGGCTGTAGCGCAAGCTGTGACGGTTCGACTCCGTCCGACGGCACCACCTAATTTACCTGTATTAATTCTATTGGTTGTTGTACAATCAGCATAGTTTCTTACTCTCTATTCTATGAACTTTCTGAATAAAACTGTCCTTAAGGGGATAGGCCTCATGCTTTTAGGTATGAGCACCGTTCCCTTCTTAGATGTCTTTGCAAAGCTTTTGAGTGAGGATTATTCTGTGATGCAGGTAACATGGACTCGATTTTTCTTCCACGCCTGTTGGCTGATACCCATAATACTATGGCAGCAAGTAAAGTGGAAACAAGTCCCAGAAAGTCTAGGGCTACAGTTTTTGAGGGGGCTGATGTTAACCCTGGCAACGCTTTTTTTCTTTGCGGCTATTAAGTCCAATCCTATTCCTAACGCCCTCACCTTGCTTTTTATCTCTCCTTTAGTTGTTGCTGTTCTTTCGCCTGCCATGTTGGGAGAGCGCTTTGATTCATTTATTGGGGCTGGGGTTGTCATAGGATTTCTAGGCGTTGTAGTTGTCTTACAGCCTACCGGAGATGAGTTTAAGCCAAGTCTTTTGCTTGCAGTAGTTTCGGGTATTTGTTATGCTCTTTATATTATCTTTACAAAAAAACTTACCTTTAAGGCGCCACCGGTTCTCACTCTTTTTTACTCGGCAGCTGTTGGCATTTTAATAATGTTGCCGCTTGCTTTGTTTACTTGGACACCTCCCGACATGCGCGGAGTTATCCTAGGCGCAGCTATGGGGTTTTTTGCAGCCGCATCGCATTTCATGATTATTAAGGCCTTTGAGTTTGCCAGCGCCTCTGAACTGAGCCCTTTTAATTATTTTGAAATTGTAGGCGCCATTTCGTTAAGCTATATTATCTTTGGCTATATCCCAAATTTTCAGGCGGTTATCGGCTTGTTTATTATTATGGGAAGTGGCCTGTTTGTATCTTGGCGCGTTATGAAAAATAATGACAACCATACAGAAGACAAAGAAAAGCTGATCGAACCTTTGTGATCTGCTCAAACGCCTCCAGTGAATTTTTAAAGTTTTTTATCTGGATTTTGAACAATTAGTTTTTCAGTTCAATATAATATCCCAGCTTATTACACAATAAGTCTTAGACAACAAAAATCTTTCAAACCACCCAATACCTATGAACTGGCGAACAAGAACCGAAAATAAAATTGAGCATTTTTCTGACTGGCTTTATGAAAACGCCAAGAAAATCATCACAGCCATTTTTGTTTTAGTTGTTGCAATTGGGTCGCAACTGCCCTCCCTAAAGGTAGACACCACAACAGAAGGATTTTTACATAAAACAGATCCAATGAGGGTTGAGTATGATGTGTTTAGAGACCAGTTTGGTCGAGATGAAAAACTCATGATTGCGGTCAAAACTAAAAATATTTTTGATATAAGCTTTTTAGAAAAGCTCGATAGTTTTCATCATGCTCTAGAGAATGAGCTGCCAAATATTAAGGCTGTTGACTCCCTAATCAATGCAAGAAACACCTATGGAATTGAGGGCGAGCTTATTGTTGAGCCTCTTATAGAAAGTCTTCCAAAAAACGATGACGATCTTGTGAGGCTAAAAGAAATAGTAACAAGCAACAGTCTCTATGAAAACTCTCTCTACAGTGAAGACTTCACAATGACCACTGTAACAATTGACACAGAAACGTATTCGAGTTCGGGCCCAGCTCAACAAACAGAAAGCTTTGAGTTTGATGACGGCCTAGAGTTTGATGACGGCCTAGAGTTTGATGACGGCCTAGAGTTTGATGACGATGCCCTCGGTGACCAAAGACTATATTTAACAGATGCCGAAAATGATGAAATCATTGCTGAAACACAAAGAATTATGGAGCGGTTTAATGACAGCAACTTTGAAATTTATTTGTCAGGCTCGGCCGCTATTGCGGGAATTTTTAAGCAAGCGCTTATGAATGATTCAGCTGTTTTCATTAGTTTAATGATGATTGTCATTATGGTTGTTTTATTTGCTCTTTTCAGAAGAGTTTCTGGAGTTGTCCTTCCGCTCGCTTGTGTCTCATTAACACTAATAATGACCGTATCATTAATGTCAATTTTTTCAGCGCCATTCACAATGGCTACCCAAATTATGCCCACGTTCCTTTTGGCGGTTGTGACTAGCGCATCCATTCATTTGTTGGCAGTATTTTATAAAGACTTTGCTGCAACAAATGATACAAAAAAATCTCTTAGATATGCGATGGGACATTCAGGCCTAGCTATTATTATGACTTCGATTACAACCGCTGTTGGACTGTGGTCATTTTCTTTTTCTGGTGTCGCCCCTGTTGCAGACCTTGGTATTTTTGCCAGTAGCGGCGTAATGGTTGGGCTAGTTTTTACGCTAGTCTTTTTGCCAGCTTTGATTTCTGTAACTAACTTTAAGCAAATTAAGCAAAAAGCAGACAAGGACGGACAAACTTTTATGGATAAGGCGCTTATTGGAATCAGCGTTTTTGCAACCAGCAAGCCAAAACTCATTATATCCGTTAGCGCTGTTTTAATAATCTGTGCAGCTATCATTGCCTCCCAGCTAAGGTTTTCTCACTTTCCGCTTCAGTGGCTACCAGAAGATAATTTTGCACGAGTCGCAACAGAGGCGGTTGATGAAAACTTAAAAGGCTCATTAACTCTAGAGGTTATTATTGATACTGAGAAAACAAATGGTTTATACAACCCAGAAGTTTTGAGAGTTATTGATGATGTCTCCCAAAACATTAACTCGATTTCTACTGGCAACATGTTTGTGGGAAAAGTTATCAGCTACATTGATGTTATCAAAGAGACAAATAGGGCTTTGAATGAAAATCGAGACGAATATTATGCTATTCCAGATGATCCTGACCTTATAGCCCAAGAGTTTTTACTTTTTGAGAGTAGTGGAAATAATGACCTAGCAAGCCTTGTAGACTCTAACTATTCTAAAGCAAGGCTAACTTTAAAAACTCCATTTATAGACTCTCTTGAGGCAAATACATTTATTGATAATGCGCAGCTTTATCTTGACCAAAAGTTTGGCTCTTTAGCAAAAGTGACCTTTACTGGCATAGGCACATTGATGACCGTAACCTTTGAAGAGGCAATATATAGTAGTGCAGTGAGCTATGTTTTGGCATTTTCGCTTATTGCTATTCTGATGGTTTTACTAATAGGCAATGTTAAGATAGGGCTTATTAGTATGATTCCAAATCTATTGCCCATAATTGTTCTTTCAACAATCATGGTGATTTTTAAAATGCCTTTGGATATGTTTACTTTATTGATTGGGGCTATTGCGCTTGGCCTAGCTGTTGATGATACGGTTCATTTTATGCACAACTTCAGAAGGTATGAGCTGCAGTATAACGATGTAGACAAGGCCGTACGTTTAACGCTGCTGGGAACTGGAAGAGCAATTACACTCACATCTATTGTCCTGGCCCTTGGTTTTCTCGTGCTTACTTTTTCTCAAATGAACAATATGTTTGATTTTGGCGTTTTGACAGCAAGTGCAATCTTGGTGGCACTGCTGGCTGACTTTTTTCTAATGCCAGCAATTATGAAAATCATTATCAAGGACAAAACGAGTATCTAAAGGCCACAAAAAAAGGACGCTACAGAGCGTCCTTTAATTTGAAAGTGCCTGTGTTTTTAAGCTTGGGCCTGAGCCATAACCTCTTCAACAAAGTTGTCTTCTTTCTTCTCTATTCCTTCTCCAACCTCATATCGAATAAAAGAAACAACCTCTGCGTTTTTCGACTTCACCAGGTCTCCAACAGTCATGTCTGGATCTTTAACAAAGGGCTGCCCATAAAGAGTCACTTCGTTGACAAATTTTTTCATTCTTCCCACAATCATTTTTTCAATGATATTGTCTGGCTTGCCACTTTCTTTAGCTTGTTCAATAAAGATTGCCTTTTCTCTCTCAAGTAGGTCATTAGAGAGCTGGTTTTCACTTACACATTCAGGCCTAGAAGCAGCAATATGCATAGCCACATCCTTGGCTAATTCAGCATCTTCTGAAGAGAGCACAGTAAGAACTGCGATTCGATCGCCATGTTTATACGCACCTAAGACCCCACTATCTGTGCTTACAATTTGTACTCTTCTAACTGAAATATTTTCGCCAATCTTTGCAATAATTCCTTCTCTGGCTTCGTCAACAGTTTCTCCAGAGTCAAGCTTTTGGCTTACAAAGCTTTCTACAGACTCGGGCTTGTTCTTGAGGGCGAGCGCCCCAAGATCCTCTACAAAATCTATAAAGGCAGAGCCTTTTGTAACAAAGTCAGTCTCAGAGTTGACTTCAAGAATTGCAGCATATTTGTGGTCGTCACTTATAGTCACATTAACAAGGCCTTCAGAAGCAACCCGTCCAGCCTTTTTTGCAGCTTTTGCTGCCCCTGATGCGCGCATCAAGTCAATGGCTGCCTCAAGATCAGCATTGGTTTCAACTAGTGCTTTCTTGCAGTCCATCATTCCGGCGCCAGTTCTTTCTCTTAATTCTTTAACTAAAGCGGCTGTAATTGCCATATTGTTGTCTCCTATATAAGCTGAGCTTGTTTACTTGTCAGCTTCAGTTTTTTTAGTTGTAGTTTTCTTTGCTGCAGGCTTCTTTGCCGCAGGTTTTTTAGCAGCAGGCTTTTTTTCTTCAGCAGGAGCTTCTGTTGCAGCAGCTTCTTCAGAAGTCTCTTTCTTTGCTGCAGGCTTCTTGGCTGAAGTTTCAGTCTTTTTGGCGGCTGGTTTTGTTTCAACAATTGATGCTTTGGCCTCCAAAACTGCGTCTGCAATTTTTCTTGCATAATATCCAATTGCTCTAATTGAGTCATCATTTCCAGCTATAACATAATCAATGCCTTCGGGATTGTGATTAGAGTCCACAACACCAATTATTGGAAGGCGAAGCGTTTGAGCCTCCCTAACGGCATTTTTTTCATGACCGATGTCTACTACAAACACAACGTCAGGGATGGTACCAAGGTCTTTTATTCCACCAAGGCTTCTTTCTAGCTTTTCCATCTCGCGAGTCATCACAAGAGCCTCTTTCTTGGTAAATTGTGCAAAGTTTTCTTCAGCAAGAAACTCGAGATCCTTGAGGCGCTTGATAGAGGCCTTAATAGTTTTGTAGTTTGTCATCATTCCGCCTAACCAGCGATGATTAACGTACGGCATACCACAGCGAATAGCCTCTTCTTTGATTATATTGCTAGCAGCTCTTTTAGTTCCTACAAAAAGAATTGACCCGCCCTGGGACGCAGTTTTGCTAGCAAAATTTAGAACATCATTAAATTGTGGCAGTGTTTTTTCTAAATTAATTATGTGAACACCGTTTCGAGTTCCATAGATATAGGGCTCCATTTTTGGGTGCCAAAAACGAGACCTATGGCCGAAGTGAACACCGGCCTCTAACATTTTTTTCATTGACGCTTTCGCCATACATTTCTCCTGGGTTAAGACTTCCACATTGCCTATTAGCCAACCCCTTTTAAAGGGCACCCTGGCTAATATTGGGGCTCTGTGTGATACGTTAAATTACCAGTCTTGTTATTACAAGACCAGACCGCTTCCAGCCAAATTGCTGAAAGGCGACAATTATCCCATATTTTTTTGAAATAAGCAAAGACTATTTGCCTGTCTTTTGCTCTTGGGCACTGGCATTCAGCTTATGCACATAAACCGAACACTATAAAAAAACACACTTTATAATAATGTCTTTTACAAAAAATTATTACCAAATATTGGTTATGATGGTAGTTAGGCCTAAATAAAGGGGAGGCTCTATATTACATATTTGATTTTATGCTATGAAGGTTGCTATTATTGGAAGCGGAATATCCGGCTTGACTGCGGCGTATCTGTTACACAAAGATCACGATATTACTGTTTTCGAGGCTAATGATTATATCGGCGGCCACACGCATACTCATGAAATCAAACAAAATGATAAACTCTGGAGTGTAGATTCAGGCTTTATTGTTTATAACGAAAAAACTTATCCAAACTTTATAAGTCTTTTGCAAAAACTAAAAGTTGAGGTTCAAAAAACTTCAATGGGCTTCAGCGTTAAATCGCCATCTAAGAATCTTGAATATTCAGGCGGCTCTTTAAATACGATTTTTGCCCAAAGAAAAAACTTATTGAAGCCCTCGTTTTTGATTATGCTCAAAGACGTTCTTCGTTTTAACCGTATTGCAGTTAAAGAGCTTTTAACAGTTGACCAGTCAACAACAATCAGCGATTTTCTTAAGAGACATAACTTTAGTAGTCATTTTATTGAGAACTATATTATTCCAATGGGAGCTGCAATTTGGTCTACAGCTGCTGAAAAAACAACAGAAATGCCTGCAGCTTTTTATATTCGTTTTTTTAAGAATCATGGTTTGCTCCAAGTATTTAATCGTCCTCAATGGTTCGTAATTAAGGGCGGCTCAAAGTCATATGTTAAAAAGATAATTGCAGGCTTTAAAGAAAATATTTTGCTTTCTTCGGCAGTTAAAGGAGTTGTTAGGACTCCTGACGGTGTTATGATTTATCATGATAAAGATAAGGACCCTATAAAATTTGATAAAGTTATTTTTGCTACCCATAGTGACCAGGCCCTGGCTTTGCTGAAAGACCCAAGTGACAATGAGTTATCAATTTTGAGTGCACTGCCCTATCAAAAAAACATAGCAATATTGCATACTGACAACTCTCTAATGCCAAAAATTAAAACAACATGGTCAAGCTGGAATTACTTGTTAAGCGGCGATCCAGGCAAGCCAGTTACGCTTACCTATAATATGAATATCTTGCAGTCGCTTGATGCTCAGCCAGACTTCCTGGTAACGCTTAATAGTAGCAGTGAGATTGACCCAACTAAAATAATTAAAAAGATTGAATATCACCACCCCCTCTTTACAGTTGACGGTGTAAAGGCGCAGAAGAGAAAAACAGAGATTAGTGGCGCTAATAATACATTTTATTGCGGCGCATACTGGGGCAATGGCTTTCATGAAGACGGTGTTAATAGTGCTCTTGAGGTTTGCAAAGACTTTGGGGTGTTGTTGTGAGCCTCTCCAAAACGCATCACCTATATTGGGGCACCATCAGTCATCATCGACATACCCCATTTAATCGTTTTTTCAGCTACCCCATTTTTATGGCATATGTTGATATTTCAAGTTTAGCTTCAATAATGAAGACATCTTTACTATGGAACATTAATAAGCCTGCGATTGTCTCATTCAAAAGAAAGGACTATCATGGCGATCCCTCAATAGGGCTTGAAAGCGCAGTAAGAAAAACCCTTTTTGAAAAAACCGGAAAACAATTTAATGGCCCAATAAGACTTCTAACGCATTTAAGATATTTTGGTCATTGTTTTAATCCTGTAAGCTTCTATTATTGTTTCGACGATAAGGACAAAAAAGTGGAGGCTATAATGGCAGAAGTTACAAATACACCATGGAAAGAGAGACACACTTATGTCATACATGAAAAATCAGAAACAGATAAAAAGATGAGCTTTACTGCAACACCAAAAAAACAGTTTCATGTAAGCCCTTTTTGGGGAATGGACCATGATTATGAGTGGTTTTTCTCTAATCCAGAGGAGGGCTTAAACGTAATCATGAAAAACTATAAAGATGGAGAAAAGGTTTTCAATGTTGCGCTCAGCCTCAAAAGACAAGCCTTTAATAGTAAGGGCTTAATTAAGGCTGTTCTTAGATTCCCTCTTGCAACCCTTGTAGTGGTTTACAGAATACATTGGCAGGCCCTTATGCTTCTGATTAGAAGGGCGCCTTTTTTCACTCACCCAGATAAATTATGACTATAGAAAAACAAAATAAAGATAAGCTCTCTGTTGATAGTTTAGCTAACAGTATTCAAAAAAAACAGAAGGGCTCTCGAATGACTTCTTTTTTTAAAAGCGTATTATTTAGAAAACTAAGGGGCATCAGCAGTGGAGAGCTTACGATTATTGATGGCAACAACAAACATACTTTTGGGAATTCAAGCTCCAAGCTTAAAGCTGAGCTTGAAGTGTTCTCGCAAGAATTTTATGTGTTTTTAGGCAGTGGAGGAACAAATGGTGCTGCAGAAGCATACACCGCTGGATATTGGGGCTCTAATAATCTTGTAGGCTTAATTCAACTCATCATAAAAAACAAAGATACTATGATGGGCCTAGAGTCGGGAATGGCAAGGCTTGCTAATCCAATAACAAAATTTATTCATAAACAAAGACAAAACACTCTTCAAGGCAGCAAGAATAATATCTTGGCGCATTATGATTTGAGCAATGATTTTTATAAGTTATGGCTTGATCCAACAATGACATATTCAAGTGGAGTCTTTTCAAAAAAAGACGCAAGCATGCAAGAGGCTTCAGTAGAGAAGCTTGATAGAATTTGCAGAAAACTTAATCTTTCAAGTAAAGACCATGTTTTGGAAATTGGAACAGGTTGGGGTAGTTTTGCAGTTCACGCTGTGAAAAACTATGGGTGTAAAGTCACCACCACGACTATTTCTGACAATCAGTTTCAATACGCTTCTGAGCTCATTTCTAGAGAGGGACTTAAAGATAAGATAACGCTTCTCAGTAAAGACTATCGCGAGCTTGAAGGAACTTTTGACAAGGTGGTATCAATAGAAATGATTGAGGCTGTTGGGGCAGAATATGTTCCTGGTTTTTTTGAAAAGGCCTCCTCACTTTTGAAAACAAATGGACTAATGGCGCTTCAAGGAATAACTTACAACGATCCTGATTTTGATGCTTACAAAAACTCAGTAGACTTTATAAGGAAATATATATTTCCAGGATCGTGTCTAGTTGCGATGCCACAAATACTTAATGCCATTAAGGAAAAAACGGATATGGTTATGGTGGACTCTGAAGACATAACCCAGCACTATGCTAGAACGCTTGAAATTTGGCGAGAAGACTTTCAAAAAGTTTTGCCACAGATTAAAGAGCTTGGGTTTTCGGAGCCATTCACAAGGATATGGAATTTTTACTTAGTCTATTGTGAAGCAGGATTTCTTGAAAACTTAATTGGAGACTTTCAGTTTGTTTTTGCCAAGCCAGATTCAAAAAACATCCAAATTACATACTAACTTATGATTACTTTATTAATACTACTTGCAGAAAAAGGACTATTGCCAGACGCGATAATTAGACTGGGTATCAGGCGACTTTGCAGGCAACGCTTAGTTGATGCTTCAAATATTAATGAGACGCTAATGGAGCAAGAGCATGCTGCCTGGATTGATGTTTTGAAAGAGAGTCCAATTGCACTTGTGCCAGAAAAAGCAAACGAACAGCATTATGAGGTTCCGCCAAGGCTTTTTGAGCTAGTGTTGGGAGATAGGTTAAAGTACAGCTCGGGCCTATGGCCTGAGGGCGTCTCTTCGTTAGACGAGTCTGAAGTTGCTATGCTCAAGCTAACAACTGACAGGGCGGGCTTAGTAGATGGCCAAGATGTTTTAGAGTTGGGCTGTGGATGGGGGTCTTTAACTCTTTACATGGCAGAGTGTTTTCCAAAATCTAAAATTACTGCAGTCAGCAACTCAAATGACCAGAGGCAATTTATTGAGGCAAGATGCGAAGAGCGCAATTTAAAAAACGTTGAGATAATCACAGCCGATATGAATGACTTTGAGACGACAAAGCTATTTGACCGAGTCATCTCCATTGAAATGTTTGAGCATATGCGCAACTATGAAAAATTGCTAGGAAGGGTGAACGTTTGGCTTAAAAACAAGGGGAAGCTGTTTGTACATATTTTCTCCCATCAGAAAATTGCCTATCCATTTGAAGATAATGACGATGCTGATTGGATGGCGAGAGAGTTTTTTAGCGGAGGCCAAATGCCTTCCCACAGGCTATTAATGAGCTTTCCAGGTCAAATGAAAATAGAAAAAGACTGGAGGGTGAGCGGAACGCACTATGAAAAAACCTCTCTTGCTTGGCTTCAAAAAATGGACAAAAATAAAGCTGAAGTTTTAGAGCTCTTTAAGAAAACTTATGGCGAAAGTGACGCCAACTCATGGTTCCAAAGATGGCGAATTTTTTTCATGTCGTGTGAGGTTCTTTTTGGCTTTAACCGCGGCTCTGAATGGGGAGTCTCTCATTATCTTTTTGAGAAGCCACAATGATTAAAGATTTTGGCGCCATTGCCTTATGCATTTTAACGGCGTATGTTATTGCTATAGCGGCTTCAGTTGAGGGGGTAATTTTTTATGGGCTTCCTGTAATTCTTTTTTGCGCTGTTGTAAGTTTTGTGACGCATTGGATTATTGCGGTGCCTTCATTAATTACAAGCTCAGAAAAATATTTTGACTTTACGGGAATGATTGCAACGCTTCTTGTTGTTTCAGCCTCAATGTTTGCGCTCTTGAGTTCTGGAGAAGAAGCCTCAATTCGTGCGGTGGTCGTTGCTACTTTTGTGTCTGTATGGACATTAAGGCTGGGAATATTTCTTTATAAAAGAATAGTGAAAGCTGGAGAAGACAGAAGGTTTAGAGACATTAAAAAGTCACTTCCAAAATTTTTAATGACCTGGACTTTGTCAGCCCTGTGGGTCTTCTTAACTACTGTAAATGCTATTACTATAATCGCACTGAACCCACTTGAGCCAGTTGGCGTATTTTTTGTTCTGGGAACAGTGCTTTGGCTTTTAGGCTTTGGCTTTGAAGTGGTTGCTGACAGACAAAAAAAGCACTTCAGTGAACAGCCTGAAAATATAGATAGGTTTATCAGTCATGGCCTTTGGTCTGTTTCTAGACACCCAAACTATTTTGGAGAAATTATCTTGTGGACAGGCATTGCAATCATCTCGTTGCCATTTCTATCAAGTTGGCAGTTTGTGAGCCTTGTCTCCCCTCTATTTGTGTTTCTCCTTTTGACAAGAATAAGTGGACTTCCTTTTTTAGAAGAGAAGGCTGAAAAAAAATGGGGAAAAGACAAAGCCTATGTCGAATACAAAAATAAAACACCAATACTGATTCCTTTTTTTGGAAAAAGACACTAACAAATTGATACTATATGGCTCTTGAAACTCCACAATACGAAGTAACCTCTGAACATGATGGGTTTGAAGTCCGCTGTTACAGTGAAATGATAATTGCCACGACATCAGTTCGCTCAGATTACAGAGGCTCTACATCGTCTGGTTTTAGAAGAATAGCTAATTATATTTTTGGCGGCAACGATAAGGAAATGAAAATTGCAATGACAGCCCCTGTAATTGCTGACTGTCCTTCAGAGGGGTTAGAGGCCTATAATATTTCTTTTGTTATGCCCAGAGAGCACTCATTAACAGATCTTCCTAAGTCCAACACAGAAAATGTTTCAATTCAAAAAGAAACTTTGGGCGAGGTTGCAGTATATGCTTTTGGGGGTTGGGCGACAGAGTCTAGAAGCAAGAGCTATCAAAAAAAATTTGCAACGCTTCTCCAGCAGAACAACATTGAAACATGCGGTGGCTTTATGGTTGCCCAGTTTAATGCCCCTTATGTAATTTCCATGTTTCGCAAAAACGAGCTAATGGTAAGAATTAAGAGATAAGTAATTTTTTAGTATCATATTCTTGTCTTTTCTTCCCAAAAACTAACCATAATTGGATCAGTAAAGCGAATAAAGGCTCATGACTTTTATTGGCATTTATTGCAGACACCATTAATCTCAACAGCCTGAGAATCATTAACTGCAAACTTGTTGCTATTAGGCAATGAGAGCTGTTCTGAGAGCTGACAAGACTCTTGTACGGATTTGCAGCTAGTGCAGTGAAGTAACACATGGAAATGGTGAGTGTGACTATCATTACAAACGAGATAAGTATTGCTTGAATCCATTTTATGCACAACCCCGATATCAATCCAAAAGTCTAAGACTCTATAAATTGTACTAATGTTAAATGAATAGCCTTTATCATTTAGCAAGTCTCGAAGCTCATACGCAGATAGATTTTTACTTGCAGAGCCTAGCTCGTCAATTATTGACATTCTTTGAGGCGTAGCACTTCTTCCCGACTCTAAGCATCTAGATATTAACTGGGTTTTGCTAATCATGAGCATCCTCAAGGTTATAGATATATTCCTCGTCGTCTTCACTAAAATACAAGGTATCAACCATTGCATCGCTAACAGTATATCCACTATCAGCAATATCAAAGCTTTGTGATCCTACAGATATTCTCCCATAAACGATTATTGGCATGTATAAATCACGAAATTTTGTTGGCTCACTTGAAACATCTACGAGAATTGTTTGGTTTAAGGGGGGCGGGGGTACGTGAATACATTGACCAGCCTCTGGAACAAGTAAAAACTTGCTGACATCAGTCCCAACATATTCAACTGGGACCATGAAGCCAGCAAGGACAATATCCACTCCCTCTAAAGATTCTTTAAGCTTTGTCCCAGCCGCTTCTAATTTGGCTTGAAATTCAGGGCTGCTATATGTTTCATAGGTTAAGTCTTCAGGAATAAAATCATAAGCATCTGCTGGCTCAAGGCTCAACCAGTTGTCTTCTATAGTAGTCAGTTGCTCATCAGTTACAACTACGGCAAAAGAGCTTATTGAGAAAAAAAGTAAAGCGGTAATTATTATTTTTTTTATCATTTAGCTTAATGTTTGATGTAAATTTTTTCTAAAAACCATGATTGCTGGAATCAAGCTGCTTAAGGCTCCAGCTAATAAAATAAAGCTAAAAACTTTAATTTCATCTATGCTAATCCACCTAAAAGAAGGTGAAACGCCCAAAGCCAGGTTTAACTGGGCGGCTGCAAAATAAGTGACAATTGTTACAAGAATAATTGCACCAATAATTGCTATCAGCCCAATTACAAGAGACTCACATATTACCATTATGGCTAAAAATTTTGGTGATGCCCCATTGGCTCTATAAATTGTCATTTCCTGTTTACGGTTATCTAAACTAGCAATAATTAAAGTGACCATTGCAATGAGACTGATTGTAATAATAATCCAACTTAAAAGCTGAAATCCTTTATCAACTAGTCTAACAATTGACCAAAGCTCTGACAATGCTATTCCAGGTATTACAGCAGATATCGCCTCTTTTGGATATTCTCTAATACTCTTGCTGAAGTTAAATAAAGTTATCTTTGACTTGAGGCCCACAAATGCAGCTGTAACAGTTTTTGGTTCTAAAGCATCAGCTGGAAGAGAAGACAAGTCAATATCATCAAGGCTGAATATTTTTTTCCCACTCATCCATCCAAGGTGAAGCAGCTCATAGCCTTTAAGATCTAAAAAAATAGCTTGATCAATTGGGGTTCCTGTTTTGTTAAGAACCCCAGTAACTGTGAATGAAAAGTCATCATGCTTGCTACCTATTGACTCAACTGAGCCATGGGTGACTTGAATTTCCGAGCCAACTTTATAATTAAGTCTTTCAGCAACATCAGATCCTAAGACTGCCTCTGATAATTCAGAAAATGCCACTCCATTCATAAAAGTCAATGATTGGCTATTTCCGTATTTAATGTGCTCAAAGTAATTTGGTTGAGTTGCCACAACCCTAAACCCCCTATGACTATCTCCTAATGCAATTGGAACTAGCCAGCTTATATCACTTCTAAGCTTGACTTCATTGATAGTCTTTGTTGTGATGTTATTTGTTGGCCGGCCAAGATGAAAAACAGTATATAAAACTAATTCAAGTGAGCTAGACCTTGGCCCAATAATTGCATCAACCCCTGAAATGCTTTGATTAAAGCCCTCTTCTGTGCCTTGTTGAATTCGTTCTATGCTTAACAGCAGAACCATTGAAGCCATCAAGGATATCGTTACAAGCGATGTTGGAATAATTCTTGAGCGCATTGATTTAAGTAAAAGACTAAGCATAGTGTTTATTAAAATCTATGACAGTGTCAAAGTAAGGTGCAATTGAGGCGTCATGACTTACCATAATAATTGCTTGTTTATTTGAATCGAAAGTCTCCATGACTTCGTTTAAAAATTTTTTAGTTGTGTCAGAGTCAAGTGCAGATGTTGGCTCGTCAGCAAGAATTAAATCTGGATTGCCAATTAAAGCTCTAGCAGCCGCAACTCGTTGCTGCTGTCCAACACTTAAGCGACTTACTGGTATTTTTAATGCTTCCCTTTCAAGCCCCAAGGAGCTAACTAGTCTAACAACTTCTTGGTTTAAGTTGCTAACCTTAGATTTTCTAGATTGAGAGAATCTAACACCCAAAGCGATATTTTCTGAAACACTTAAAAATGGAATTAGGTTTAGCGTTTGAAAAATATAGCCAATGTGATCAGCCCTAAATTGATCTAAAAGCAGAGAGGACATTGTAGAGTAGTTAATGCCATCAAACTTAATATCACCCGCTTGAAGCTTTAAGGCTCCAGCAATCAGGCTGAGCAGAGTAGTCTTGCCACAGCCTGAAAAGCCACTAATCAATAATCGCTGTCCCCTTTTAAGCCCTATGTCTGGAAATACAATTTTTTTACCCTGTTGATAATGGTATTCCAGACCTAGTGTTTCTAGCATCAGATCCTCATTTAAAATATTACTTTATTGACATCTGATTTTAGGCTTTTTGTTATAGCTTTATTATTTATTACTGCCTCGAAGTTTAAAGTTTCTAGTTCGCTAAAGCGATTAAATGCATTAATTGTAATGCTTTTTAATTGGCTTGGCTCATTGCAAGAAAATTCATAGGCTAATTCAACATCTTTGTGGTCTCCTTCTGTTGAAACGTTGTGAAGTCCAGACTCAAAAGAAACTAAGTCACAATTAGCGCTTTCAGGAAGTGCAAATAATTGCGAATAATTTTGAAATTCAGCTAATGATTCATCTGATAAGGTTGGCTCGTCATGTTCATCATGCTCGTCATGTTCATCAAATAATTGGACTATTGGCATTTCATAGGTAATAGCAACTTGGTTTTGACTGATAACCATTGATAAGTTGTTTAGTCCGTGGACATGCGCGTTAGCACGTCTTGCCTCTTCAGCACTTGCGAAGGAAGAAACTAACAGTAAAGATAGAAAGCTAAGTTTAAACATATGAGTCCCTGCTTGATTAAAACAGAATAATATAACGTAAACGCAATAGTATTGCAACAACTTTGTTGTTAATAATTACTCGGCGCTCGCGGATATCGTTGTAAAGCTCGAGAGATATCGAGGCAAGATAAAGTCAATAAAATGCTTTACAGTGTCAGCCTTCTCTTTTAAAAACTCAGCTGAAGATTTATGATTATTCACGGCATTTGATGCTCTATCAAGACTTAATAGCATCTGCCAAGACGCTGTAATTGTGCCAGCCATCATGAGCGTATCAAAGGCAATTTTTCCAACTAGCTCTTTATTGTCTGAGTGATTTAGAATAATTGTAATAGTGCTGTCAAGGTCATCAATAGATTTTGAAAAGCGTTTTAACTGAGAGACAGAAACTAACTCCGCAATTGCTGGATTTTTAGTACATTCTTTCATCTCTGAAATTAGCTCTCGGGCGCCCAATCCACCATCACTAATAATCTTTCTGCCCACAAGATCCATCGCTTGAATGCCATTTGTCCCCTCATAAATTGGCAAAATTCGCGCATCTCTTAGGATTTGAGCAATACCCGTTTCCTCAACATAGCCCATTCCTCCATGGCACTGGAGACTTAAAGAGGCAACCTCCTGAGCAGTCTCTGTGCACCAGCCCTTAACTATTGGGGTCAACAGTCCAAGCCTCCTTTCGTGTTTTTCTAGGTTCTCGAGTGGAAGCTTGCTTAAAGAGTAGTCTACCTCGGCACAAGCTGCATATGTTAATACACGAGAGCCCTGTGTGATTGACTTCATATTAGCTAACATTCTTTGAACATCTGGATGCCTAATAATAGGGCCAATATCTTTGAAGCCAGGGGCAACGCCTTGAACACGCTCATTGCAAAAACTAAGTGCTTGCTGGTATGCGCGTTCTGAAATTGAAACTCCTTGAAGGCCTACAGTAAGTCTTGCGTTGTTCATCATTGTGAACATGCACTGTATTCCTTTATTCTCTTCACCCACCAGGTAGCCAACTGCCCCATCTATTTCGCCATAGCTCATGACACATGTAGGGCATGCATGAATGCCAATTTTATGTTCAATTGACAATGCCTTTAAGTCGTTTGGCTTTCCAAGAGTGCCATCATCATTAACCAATATTTTTGGCACTAAAAATAGTGAAATGCCTTTAATTCCATCGGGAGCATTTGGTAGTCGGGCTAAGACCAAATGAATGATATTTTCAGACATATCATGCTCACCCCAGGTGATATAAATTTTTTGACCACGGATTAAATAGTGCTCTCCATTCTGAGTTGCACGCGTTTTAAGTGAGCCAACATCAGTTCCAGCATCACCCTCCGTAAGGTTCATTGTGCCGCTCCATTCTCCAGAGATTAGTTTTGGAAGGTAGCGTTGTTTGAGATCTTCAGTCGCATTGAGTGTGATAGCCTCAACTGCTCCTTGTGTAAGAAGAGGGCATAGGCCCCATGACATATTAGCAGAATGCCACATTTCTTGAACACTTGCAGCAACAACAAACGGGACGCCTTGGCCCCCATATTCAGGGGAGAATTGCAGTGATCCCCAGCCTCCTTCAACAAAGTGTCGGTAGGCCTCCTTAAAGCCCGCTGCAGTTGTGACTTTTCCTGAGTCATCTATCTTTAGGCCTTCTGAGTCACCAGACTTATTGATGGGCTCTATTTCTTCTTTGGCAAGCTTACCAGCAGCATCTAAAACAGTATCAATTATTTCAGCTGTTGAGCTATCAAGCCCAGTTTCATTACAAAGCTTTTCAATCTCAACAACCTCTTTTAAAACAAAGCCCATATCTTCAACGGGAGCAGTATAGTTTGACATCACTCTTCTCCTAGTTTTTTAATAGCCGCCCTTAATTCGTGCTTCTGAATTTTGCCCGTTGCAGTTTTTGGAAGCGAGCCAAAAACAACTTTTTTTGGCCTTTTAAATTTAGCCATGTTATCTTTGCAAAAAGCAATTAACTCGTCTTCAGATGCCTCTTCATTGGGCTTAAGCTCGACAAAAGCACAGGGCACTTCTCCCCATTTTTCATCTGACATTGCAACAACTGCAGCCTCTCCAACTGAGGGGTGCTGGTAAAGAACATTTTCGACCTCTACTGAGGAAATATTTTCGCCACCCGAAATGATAATATCTTTTGACCTATCCTTGATTTGGATATAGCCATCATTATGAATTACTGCCAAGTCACCACTATGAAACCAGCCGTTAGCAAACGCCTCCTCTGTGGCTTTAAGATTATTCCAGTAGCCCATCATGCAAGTATTGCAGCGAATCACAATTTCACCAATAGCTTCACCGTTGTGAGGAACGCGCTCACCAGTCTCTTGATCGATTACACTAACATCTTCAGTCATCGGAAACCTAACACCCTGCCTGGAGCTTAGTTTGGCAAGCTCTGCCGGACTTTCATTGAGCCATGATGCCTGAGGAGCTGCTTGAAGAATATGTCCATATGTTTCTGTCAGCCCATAGACATGCATAACGTTAAATCCTAACGACATCATGCTTTCTAAAACTTTCGCGGGAGGCGGTGCGCCAGCAGTCATTACCTTGATTTCTCTTTTAAATGATTTTTTTATCTCTTTAGGGGCGTTGGCAAGCATATTAAGCATTATTGGAGCCCCGCCAAAATGAGTGACTCGGTGCTCATCAAGCAAACTAAATACTTTTTCAGGATCAAAAGACCTGAGGCAAACTATGGTCCCAGCAAGAGCGGCCATTGTCCAGGCATGTCCCCAACCATTGCAATGAAATAATGGAACAGAATATAAGTAAACAGGATGGTTAGGAAGGTTCCAGCCAACAACAGTGCCCATGCTCATTAAATACGAACCACGGTGATGATAAACCACGCCCTTGGGCTTACCTGTTGTTCCAGAGGTGTAGCTAAGTGAGAGCGGGCTCCACTCATCGCTGGGCATTGTCCAGCTATAAAGAGGGTCTCCATTTTTAACAAGAGATTCATAGTCTATTGCTTCACTGGAGACGTCCGGCTGTGAGCTGGCAAAAGAATCATTTATTACAACTATCTTTGGACTAACTGAGGCTATAGCTAGTGCCTCTGAGGCAACACTATAAAGCTCTCTATCAACAAAGAGCATTTTTGCATTGCTATCATCAAAAATATAAGCGATAGTTGGAGCGTCAAGCCTGATATTTATCGTGTTTAGAATTGCGCCCGCCATAGGAATTGAAAAATGTGACTCAAACATTTCTGGTGTATTGAATGCGAGCACTGAAACGGTGTCTCCTGGCATGACACCATGACCATTTAGACTGGAGGCAATTCGAACACACCTCTCTCTAGATTCTCTCCAGGTATAAGACCTATTTTCATAGAGAACAGACTGATGCTCTCCATAGATATCTGCAGTTCTATGTAAAAAAGAGATAGGAGTAAGGGGTACAAAATTAGCAGGATTTTTATTCATAGTCTTAACTGTTAATTTCTTAGAGTAACGCCATTATCTAGCATGGACACAATTCTTGCTTGAGTTTCTTGAGTTTGCGCAAGAGTGATAAAAGAAGAGCGCTCAGCATCTAAAATTTCCTGTTCAGAAAAAACAGTGCCTGCTGGGCAGTCACCTCCAGACATTATTCGGCCAATCTCGGTTCCAACAGTGACATCATGCGGTGTAAGCATTCCTTTTTTGTTGTTAACCTCAAGCCATTCTAGCATTTCTTTGAAGTGCTCAGCGCCTGATAAGGCAAGTGGGCTCCTTTGGCTAGCTTTTTTTGTGTCGTCAAGTTTTGAAAGGGCAATATTTAAAATTCGATCACGATTCATCTGAAATACATCATCAGCCCTTCGCATAGCTAATGCATCAGCCTCTTGAGGCGAGTTAGCTTTTCTACCCAGGCCTATATTCATAAATGATTTCCAAGCCCCTTTTTGCGTATCATTTAATTTTTCAGTCCATCGATAAAGCATTTCTTTACACCCACCTCCTGCTGGCACAACTCCAACAAAAGACTCAACTAGGCCCATCACAGAGTTGGCGTGGCTTACTACATGGTCAGCATGCAACACAACTTCAAATCCACCTCCGATAGACATACCTACTGGCGCGGCAATAACAGGAAGTTTCGAGTCTCTCATTTGAAGCATTGTATTTTGAAAATAGGTAAGAAAGGCATCAAGCCCATCGAAATCATTTTTTTCAAAGCATTCTCTAACACTCCAAAGGCTAACACCACAAGAAAAATGCTGAAAGTCATTGTGTACTATTACACCTCTAAGTCCTTTTTTCTCTGAGTAAGTAACTGCGTCAGAAATCATATCTAAGCTTTGACTGTCAAGTGCATTTGCTTTTGAATGAAACTCGACTATGGCCGCACCCTCATATTCAAACCAACTAGCAGACTCATTAACATTGATGGGCACTAGTGTTTGTCTTGCTTCAGAGAACCTAAGAACACCTTTTGGCCTAACAATTGGGCTAAGCTTTCCAGATGGAGATAGAACACTTAAGACTGAATTGGTAGTATTATAAAACTTATTGTTTAAGCTACTTAAAAGGAAGTCAGGTACATCTTTGCCGCTTTTTTTAAGCCTGTTGACCAAGTAATCGATACCTATCTCATCAATAAGTTCAAATGGCCCTTTAACCCAGTTATAGCCAAGCTTCATAGCATCATCAATTTGGGCAAGATCTTCAGTAACTTCTGGCACTAATGAGGCTGCATAGCATAAAGTCTCAGAGAGAACCTCCCAAATGAAGAGGCCGTATTTACTTTCATCGCTGATAATTGCAGTTACACCAACTTTTTCCGCCTTTTCCAACAAAGGTGTTTTCAGTCTCTCATGATCAACATAGTCTCCACTTAAAAAGTCGATAACCTTTTTTTCATCTCCAGCCTGCTTATAAAAACCCTGTTCATTTTTATTCCCAGTTTGGCCATTAGCAATCATGTTAGAGACGAACTCTATTGGCGATGCGTATTTATGAAAAGCATCGTTTTCGGGCAAGATATTTTCCAGGCTTTTTGCAACATCAGCCATAAGGTCGATGCCAATCAAGTCATAAAGTCCAAATACTCCAGTTTTGGGTAAACCAAGGGGCCTTCCAAAAAAAGCATCCGCTTCTATTGGGGAGAGATTATATTTAAATGCCTTATGAAGGGCGCACTGAATTGCAAAAACACCAACTCGATTTGCAAGAAAGCCAGGCGTATCGAGACAAGGGACAACCCCCTTTCCAAGCATCGTTTCACAAAATACATCAAGTGTGTCCATAACGTCTTGTCTAGTTTGCTCACCTCGAACTAGCTCTAGAAGTCTCATGAAGCGAACTGGATTAAAAAAATGAGTAATTGCAAAACGCTCACAAAAGCTTTTTGGCATGCCTTCAGTCAGAAGACTAATCGGAATAGTAGAGGTATTAGAAGTAATTATGGTAGAGTCTTTACAGCTTTCATTAAGCTGCCGGTAGAGCGCTTGTTTTATATCAAGCCTTTCTACAACAGCTTCAGCAATCCAGTCACAATTTTTGAGTTCATCAAAATGATCTCTGGTGTTTCCAAGATTAATAAGCTGTTCGGCCTCTTTGCTCATAATCCCTGGCATATCTGGGTCTTTGAGTCTTTGAAGGCCTCTCTCCGCTAAGCTGTTAACATTATCGCTATCAGAAGGAAGATCAAGAAGCCACACTTCTATGCCAGCGTTTGCTACTTGGCCAGCAATACCAGCCCCCATTGTTCCGGCGCCAATGACGCCAACTTTTTTAATTTTATTCATGAGCTTGTTTTTAAAATGAATGTTTTAATAGCATCTAAAGTACTCTTTGGCGACTCTATAGGGAGCATATGTCCAGCACCAGAAATGGTTGTTGTCTTTGCACCCAGCAGCTCTGCTAACTCTAGTCCAAATTTGTAAGGAGTATTTTTATCTTCAGTTGCCAGAATTACATTTGAGGGCACTTTAATTGCTTTTGCACAGTTAGCTCCATTTTTGTAGTTATTGCAAGCCAAGAGGTCTTCAGCTAATGGATTCTTTGACATGATTTGTCGTCCAATACCTATCGGCTGCATTCCAGGAATGGCACTACTGCCTGAATGAGATAGAGATCCAAAGCCCCATTTCAAAAGCATCTCAGCAGCTTCTTCAGTATTTTTTTTGGCAGTTTCGACTAGAGACTCGTTAACAGGAATTGCAGAGGCGCTAGCAACTGCTGTTAGGGATTTTATCTTTTCTCCCAGTAACGTTGCAGCTTCTAAAGCAACAAGAAAGCCCTGAGAGTGTCCTACAAGATGTACAGATTCTGCACCAGAATGCTTGATAGCTTTCACAAGCCATTTGCCCATGCTCTCTATTGACTTTAGGGGCTCTCCTTCTGACAGGCTGTGACCTGGAAAGTCAGGCGCAAAAACTGAGTAACCATGAAAGGCAAACCATCTTGACTGAAGAGCCCATGATCTATGATCTAGCCCACTTCCATGAACAAAAACCACTGTCGGTTTTTTTGGGTCAAAAGCACATCCTCCAGTTGCTGCAAATATATTTACTCCCTCAACAACAATGTTCATTATGAAGTTGCCTTTTCTACTGCCTTAAGGCCGATTTTAAAATCATTAATAATATCTGAAACAGACTCTATTCCAACTGAAACTCGAATTAAGTCAGGACTAGTGCCTGAAGCCTTCATCGCTTCATCATCAAGGCGAGAGTGAGTTGTGCTAGCTGGATGCAAAACCAAAGTTCTAGAATCACCAACATTTGCTAAATTTGAAGATAATTTAAGAGCATTAATGAATGCTGCTCCACCCTCTCTTCCTCCTTTAACACCGAAGCATAGCATTGATCCAGCACCATTAGGGAAAAGTGCTTTTGCAATTTCATAGGTAGGATTTTCGGGCAAGTCAGGATGATTAACCCACATAACTGCGGATTGCTCAAGAAGCCATTTTGCAAGTTTTAGCGCATTTTTTACATGTTGATTCATTCGCAGACTAAGGGTTTCAATTCCTTGGAGAAGTAAGAACGCACTATGAGGACTCATTGCAGGGCCAAAGTCACGCATAGACTCAGCTCTAATTTTCATTGAAAGAGCTGACGGTCCAAACTCCTCCCAGAAGTTTATTCCATGAAATGGCTCGTATGGAGTAGTGAGGACAGGGTGTTTCTTAGAGGAGCCCCAGTCAAAAGCTCCGCCATCAACAATGACTCCTCCAACTGCAACACCATGACCCCCCATCCACTTAGTCACAGAGTGAACTACAACATCAACGCCATGATCAAAAGGTTTACAAAGGATAGGCGTTGAAAAAGTTGCATCAACTATGAGCGGCAAGCTATTTTGATGAGCTATTTTTGAAATTTTTGGAAGATCTGAAACCTCAAGCCCAGGGTTGCCAATCGATTCACAAAAAATAAGTTTTGTATTTTCTTGAATGGCAGATTTAAGAGCTTTTTCATCATTAATAGACACAAAAGTGCAATCAATGTTAAACCGTTTAAGTGTGTGTTTAAGAAGGGTCGCTGTTGACCCATAAATTTGTGAGGCGCTTACAATATGATCACCAGCTGAACATAAGCTTACAAATGTTACAAACAGGGCGCTCATTCCAGAAGCCGTACAGATTGCTCCAACGCCTCCTTCAAGTGCAGCAATTCTCTGTTCTAAAACAGCCACTGTTGGATTAGTCATGCGGCTATATATGTGACCACCTTTTTCTATGTTAAAGAGTGCAGCGGCATCATCTACAGTTTCGAAGACATAAGATGTTGTTTGGTAAACCGGGACGGCGCGACTACCAAACGAAGGGTCTGGTTGATACCCAGTGTGAAGCGAAATAGTTTCAGGCCCAAAAAAGGAAGACTTACCCATAAGCAATAGTTTTAGAAAACAAACTAATATTTTCTCACAACTAATTGCAGAGTTGTTTTGAAATTACGCGAATTTACTTTCGAAAATTGAGACCTTTAAGCGTATAAAAAGCTACTTTGCTAAAGCCAGCTCTGAGCGCATTTTATCAATTGTCGCTTTGTAGTTTTCAGTATTAAAAATAGCAGACCCTGCAACAAATGTATCAGCACCGGCAGAGGCTATTTCTTTAATGTTGTCAATCTTAACTCCGCCATCAATCTCAAGCCTTGTTGCCAGGCCATGAGAGTCAATTAGTTTTCTGACAGTTTTTAATTTTTCTAGAGTATGAGGGATAAAAGATTGTCCTCCAAAGCCTGGATTAACGGACATTAGCAGCACCATATCGAGTTGTTCAATTGTATGCTCTAGATAGTGAAGAGGTGTGGCTGGATTAAAAACTAGTCCAGCTTTACAGCCGCTTTCTTTAATCAGGCCAATCGTACGGTCAACATGATCTGAAGCCTCAGGATGAAAGGTGATATACGAGGCGCCAGCACTAGCAAAGTCAGGGATGATTCTGTCCACAGGTTTGACCATGAGATGGACGTCAATTGGTGCAGTTACGCCATGGTTTCTTAATGCTTCACAAACTAAAGGGCCAATTGTTAGATTGGGTACATAATGATTGTCCATCACATCAAAATGCACTATATCAGCACCCGCAACTAAAACGTTATCAACCTCTTCGCCGAGTTTGGCAAAATCTGCAGAGAGAATTGAAGGCGCAATAAAATTGTCTTGTTTCATGATTATCTCCGTTACTCAATTAAAAGGTTTTGGCCAGACATCTCAGCGGGTTGTTTAATGTCCATGAGGGCTAAAAGTGTTGGTGCCAGGTCTGCAAGTGTACCAAGATGTGGTCCCAGTAGTGAGGCTTTCTTTTTTCCAATATAAATTAATGGCACTGGATTTGTGGTGTGAGCAGTATGGCTCTTCTGAGTATTAGAGTCAACCATCTGCTCTGCATTTCCATGGTCAGCAGTGATCAAAATCTCAGTAGCATTCTCTGAGGCCGCTTTGTAGATTTTGCCGAGACAATTGTCAACCGCTTCTACAGCTTTAATAGCAGCATCTAGATTACCAGTATGGCCAACCATATCAGTATTGGCAAAGTTACATACAATTAACTTATATTTGTTTTCTTCTAGCGCAGAAATAAGATTATCAGTAAGCTCATATGCGCTCATTTCTGGCTGAAGGTCATATGTTTTGACATTGGGCGATTGAATGAGCCTTCTATCTTCTCCAGGCAGGATTTCTTCCTCGCCACCATTAAAGAAAAAAGTAACATGAGCGTATTTTTCTGTTTCAGCAATCCTTAGTTGATTGAAGCCAGAGCTAGAGACACAGTCACCAAGGGTATTTTTAACTGAAATTGGCGGATAAGCACACTCTAGATTAAGGTCTTTTTTATATTCTGTTAGACAAATAAAATTGCACTTCACAAAATGTTTTCGGCTAAACTCATCAAATGCTCTAGAGGTAAGAGCAAGCGTTATTTCTCTTGCTCTGTCTGCTCGGTAATTCATAAAGATTACAAGGTCATCTTGATTGATTTTAACGGCCTCACCAATTGACGTTGGAGCTATAAACTCATCATTTTCACCTAATTTATATGCCTGTTGAATGGCCTCTATTGCGCTCAGTGAAGAGCGCTCAGCCTTCTCTCCAGAAATTAAATCATACGCCTGAGCAACCCTCTCCCATCTGTTATCTCTATCCATTGCATAAAAGCGGCCAACTACTGAGACGATTCTTCCAACATTTGTTTCTGAAATTTTAGATTCTAGTTGTTCGATATATTTTGAGGCGCTGTTTGGCGGGGTATCACGACCATCGGTAAAGACATGAAAATAAACTTGGTTACAGTTTTTTTGTTTAGCAAGCTCAAGTGCTGCAAAAATATGATTTTGATGAGAGTGAACGCCGCCATCCGATAATAAGCCAAGAATGTGGACAGCTTTATTATTTTGAGACGCCAGTTCTAGAGCGTTACAAAGAGTTTTATTGTTAAAAAATTCACCAGAGCCGATGTCATTGTCAATTCTAGTAAAGTCTTGTTCAATAATTCTTCCAGATCCTATTGTTAGGTGACCTACTTCAGAGTTTCCCATTTGACCTATAGGCAGACCAACGCTTTCTCCGGAAGTTCCAATAAGTGTATTAGGATAGTTTTTTATAAAGAGATCCCAGTTTGGCGTTTTTGCTAGAGCAATAGCATTATTTGCAGAATTACTTGAATAGCCCCATCCGTCAAGAATTAGAAGTAATTTTGTATTTTTCATTTGTGAGGACACTTAAACATTAAATAAGAAGTGAACAACATCTCCATCTTTAACAACATATTCTTTTCCTTCAGAGCGTAACTTGCCAGCGTCTTTAGCTCCTTTTTCGCCCTGATTTTCTATAAAGTCATTGTAAGAGATTGTTTCAGCGCGAATAAAGCCCTTTTCAAAGTCTCCATGTATTTTACCTGCGGCCGCTGGCGCAGAATCTCCAATATTAATTGTCCAGGCCCTAACTTCTTTGGGCCCAGCTGTAAAATATGTGTGCAGTCCAAGGAGCTTATAGCCCGCTTTGATTAAGCGATCGAGTCCAGACTCAGTCTGTCCCATTTCATCTAAAAAACCTTGTTTATCTTCCTCTTCAAGTTCTGCAATTTCAGCCTCAATATCTGCACACACCGATACAACTTGGCTTCTGTCTTTGGACGCATAATTAGTCAAAGCTGTTAGATGTGCATTATTTTCAAATCCATCCTCATTGACATTAGCAACATACAGGACAGGTTTGGACGTGAGAAGCTGAAGTCCTTTTGCAAGCTTGTCTTCATCTTCATTGAGATCTAGTGATCTAACAGCTAAACCCTCTTCAAGTATTGGCAGAATTTTTTCAAGCAGGTTTTTTAAAGGTAAGCCTTCTTTTTGACCAGCTTTGGTATTTTTTATAGCCTTTTGGTAAGCTTTTTCAACGCTAAAAAGGTCTGCTAAAGCAAGCTCTGTATTAATCGTTTCTATGTCATCAAGTGGGTTGACTTTTCCTGAAACATGGATAATATCGTCATTTTCAAAACACCTTACAACATGAAGAATGGCATCTGTCTCACGAATATTTGAGAGAAATTGGTTCCCCAAGCCCTCTCCTTTTGATGCGCCTTCAACAAGTCCAGCTATGTCAACAAATTCCATAGTTGTTGGCAGGATTTTTTCAGGACTTACAATGTTTGCAAGGCTTTGTAATCGGGAGTCATTTACTGGAACGATTCCAATATTGGGCTCAATTGTACAAAAAGGATAGTTTTCTGAGTCTATTCCAGCTTTAGTCAGGGCATTAAATAGCGTCGACTTTCCAACATTTGGCAATCCAACAATGCCACATTTAAAACCCATTATCTTTCTCCAATACTATGTGTGAAGAGCTTTCATAGCATCTTCAAAATTTCCATTCACTAAGAGATCAATAATGCTCATTGCATTTGACATCCCCTGTTCTATGCTGCTTAATTCAGATTTACCGGGAGCATTAAGAACATAATCTACTACATCATCTTTAGAGCCTGGATGAGCGATTCCAATTCTAAGGCGGTAAAAGTCCTTTGAGTTAAGCGCTTTTATGGTATCTCTCAGTCCATTATGACCGCCATGACCACCAGCAAGCTTTATTTTGACAGCACCAATAGGCAAGTCAAGCTCATCATGCACAACCAAAGTCTCTTCTGGTGAAATATCATAGTAGCTTAGGAAGCTTTTAATAGATCCGCCAGAGTTGTTCATAAAGGTTTGGGGCTTAAGAAGAAAAACCTTGGTTGAGCCAAAGGCAACGCTCGTAGTTTCTCCTAAAAACTTCGACTGACTTGTAAATTTAGAGTCTTTTATAGACGCTAGAGACTCAACAAACCAAAAGCCAGCGTTGTGACGATGTTCCTGATAATTTTTTCCGGGGTTTCCCAGTCCAACAATTAGTTTAATCATTACAACGCTTCATTTTACGCTTGTTGAGACAACAAGGCTGACGATACTTTATTCTGTATCGTCACCATCATTATTTGAGCCTTCAGATTCATCAGCTTGGTCTGCGTCACCATCTTCAGAGCCTTCTTCACCCTCAATAACTTCTTCCTCTTCCTCTTCAACAATCTTAGGTTCTGAGACAGAGCATACTGTTTGGTCGTGTGCTTCAATATCCTCATGTTGAAGTGAGGTAATAACAACACCTTCAGGCAATACTAGATCCGTTAATGAGAGATGATCACCAATTTCAAGCTTAGTTACATCTACGTCAATACCATGAGGAAGATCCTTTGGTAGACAAGAGATTTCAACAGAAACAACAAACTGATTAAGCATATTGCCTAGTCTTAACGCCTCATTCTCTTCCACACCAATAAAGTGAAGTGGTGTAGTTGTAACCAGAGTTTGTTTGGCATCTACTCGTAAAAAGTCAATGTGAGTAACAACATTTTTTGCGGGATGGCGCTGTATGTCTTTTAGAACGACAGAATCTGTCTCTTTTCCCACAACCAAGTCTAATACAGATGTAAATGTATTTTCATCCTCTAGTAAGTGAGTGATTTCGTGAATGCTAAGCGAAATCATTTTTGGGGCAGCTTTGCCACCATAAATAATGCTAGGAACTTTCTCTTCTTTTCTCAGGCGGCGGCTCGCACCTTTCCCCTGGTCTTTACGCTCTATGGCGTTTACTGTAATGCTCATTTTGAGTTCTCCATTAAATGAAAAAACACCGCATCATGCGGTGCAACCAATTTGTCTATCTTGCGACCAGATAGACTGGGGGAACATTTTACCTGAAATCTTTTTCCAATAACTAAATTTCTCTATCGTGACTTTAGCCAAAATATAATACCGAAAGTTGAGCTGGCAATAGTCAAAACCCAGGCTGATTGGGTGGCAAGTAATCCTGCACTTATTATGAACACAAGAGCAAAAATTGCCGATCGCAGTTTAGTTGCATTCTCCTTAAGTTGAGACACGATGGCTTCAGTTTGTTTTTTTGAGTTTTCTCTCTTAAATGAACCGCTTTCAATTTCTTTAAGAGCATTAATTAACAGCATTGGTATTTCAGGTAGCTCTGAAATTAGCTGAGGCATCTGATCAGACATTCTCCTTAGAGTGCTTTTGAGGCTAAACTTTTCTTTAGCAAGCTTTTCTAGATAAGGTTTTGCTGTGGCCCAAAGGTCAAGATCAGGATAAAGAGAACGTCCTAAGCCCTCAATATTAAGCAATGTCTTATATAGCAGAAGTAGCTGAGGTTGCACCTCCATGTCAAAACGCTTTGCTTCCTTAAGCAGGCTCAATAAAACTTGACCAAAAGAAATTTCACTGAGAGGTTTTTCAAAAATTGGCTCACAAACGCTTCTTATGGCATTTTCAAATTCCATAACATTAGTTCCCTCAGGAATCCATCCAGACTCTAAGTGAACTTGGGATACTTTTTTGTAATCTTGGTTGAAAAAAGCTAAAAAGTTTTGAGCTAAATAATACTGATCAGCTTCAGTGAGCGTGCCCATGATTCCAAAATCAACACCAGTATATTGATTATTCTCACCTACAAAAATGTTACCAGGGTGCATATCTGCGTGGAAAAAGTTATGGTCGAATACTTGAGTAAAAAATATGATTACACCATCTTCTGCAAGAGACTTAAAGTCAACATTTTTCTTTTTTAAGGCCTCTATGTCATTTACTGGAGTTCCATAAATTCGTTCAGTAACTAGGACATTTGAACGACAAAGGTCCCAGTGAACTTTAGGAACATACAAGAGGCTTGAGTTGCTGAAATTTTTACCTAAAAGTGATGCATTAGCTGCCTCAACCATCATGTTTAGCTCGTTGTAAATAATGCTCTCAAATTCAGCAACAGCTTCTTTTGGCCTAAGCCTTTTTCCATCCTGATGTCTTTCAGCTAGGCTGGCTAAAGTATATAAAAGTCTAATATCTCTTTTAATTTGTTTTTCAATTCCTGGGCGAACCACCTTAACAATGATCTCTTCGCCTTTTTGAGTTATAGCAGTATGAACTTGTGCTATGGAGGCTGAAGCAAGGGGGGTGTCATCGAAGGAAGAAAAAAGTTTGGAAACTTCGCCACCAAGCGCATCTTCAATAATTGCTTTTGACTCATCAGCAGGAAAAGGAGGACACTTATCTTGAAGTTTGGCTAGTTCAATGCCAATGTCATCAGGCAAAAGATCTCTGCGCGTAGATAAAGTTTGACCGAACTTAATAAAAATCGGCCCTAGCTCTTCAAGAGCCAAACGAATCCGCTCGCCCCTTGAAAACTTTTTGCTAGGAAAATAATGCCACGGAGTTAAATAGATTAAAGGCTTTAGGCTTTTTAGAAAAGAAGTAGAGAGTATTAAGTGGTCTAACCTGTAACGAATTAGTGTTCTTAAAATACTTAAAAATCGAAACAAACTCTTCATTTATGATGACCTGCCTTTAAAAATTGTTGATCGACTGGGCGCTATTAAAAGGGTGGTTAGCTCTTCTTTTAAAGTGTCAATGATTGAACCATCATTTTTTAATGACATGTTTTTAATCTGCTTAAATGATTGACCAACCTGGTGTGCAATAATGTCACCAGTATATTGTGAAATCAGTTCTTCTATGTCAATTGACGATGAGGCCAGGAGGTCTGCAAGTTGTTGTGCTGTTTTAATGCTTCCATTGATTTCTATGTCTTCTTTTTCGATTAAATCTTCTAAAGTGACACCTTTAAATAAGGACAAAAACGATTCTTTATTCATTCTTATTTCAACATCAGTTTTTTTGTTTTGAGTATTGTTTATAACAAAGATGCGAGCATTTAGACACAAAAAAAATAAACTCAAGTCAATCTCATCAACATTTAGGCTGATAATCTTATTATCAATGAGAGATATGTCAACGCTATTAGCATTGATCATATGGTTGAGCGCTTTTTCAATGGCAAGACGAAACATTTTGTTTAAGTCTTTACTGCTTTATGAAGTGCAACGATTCCACCGGTTAGGTTGTGGAATTCACAAAACTCAAATCCAGCATCAAGAACCATAGCTTTTAGGGTTTCTTGGTCAGGGTGTTTTCGAATAGACTCTGCAAGATACTGATAGCTATCTTCATCATTTGCAAAATATTCTCCAAATTTAGGAATAAGATTAAATGAATAGAAGTCATAAGCTTTTTCTAGCATTTGATTTTCAACCTTGGAAAATTCCAGGATTAAAAGAGTTCCACCTTTTTTTAAAACACGGTACATTTGTTTTAAGGCAGCATCCTTGTCGGTAACATTTCTGAGTCCAAAGGCAATGCTTACACAGTCAAAAGTATTGTCTTCAAAAGGCAGCGATTCAGCATTGGCTTGAACGAACTCGACGTCAATGATGCCATGATTGATAAGGTTTTTTCTTCCCTCATGAAGCATAGATTCGTTAATATCTGAAAGGATTACTTTGCCAGAAGGGCCAACTTTTTTTCTAAACTTAATGGCCAGATCGCCAGTGCCTCCAGCAATATCAAGAACATGATCCCCCTCTTTAACATTGCTACTGGAAATAGTGTAGTTTTTCCAGAGTCGATGAGTACCCATTGACATCACATCATTCATGAGGTCATATTTACCTGCAACTGAGTCAAAGACCTCTTTTACAAGGCCTTGTTTTTTTTCAACGTCGACTTGTTTATAGCCAAAGTGGGTGGTTTTTTCCATTTCTATTGTGCGGGGTAATCCCTAAAATCAGCCCCAATATATATTTGAGTTGGCCTAAATATTCTATTGTCGCTCACTTGTTCATGCCAATGAGCCACCCACCCTGCAGAGCGCGCCATAGCAAAAATAGAAGTAAAGTGCTCTTTAGTAAAATTAAAAATCTCTGAATACAGGATTCCCGAGTAAAAGTCTACGTTAGGGTAAACCCCCTTTTGAGATAGAAGCTCGTTGCAGATGCTTTCAACCTCAAGCGCTGTTTCAAAGCGGTTAGAGAGTTTGAGGCCATTTTTCTTGATATAAGTCTTAATCATTTTCTCAAGAATTGTTGCCCTAGGATCTTTAGTTTTATATTCGCGATGACCCATTCCCCAGATGACTTGTTTATTTTTGAGCCTATCTTCAATCCATTTACGAGCATTCTTTGGAGAGCCAATTTCATCGAGCATAATAAGTACATTTTCATTTGCATTTCCATGTAAAGGCCCCGCAAGCGTTCCAACTCCTGCAGCAATTGAGGCAAAAGGGTTGGCAAGTGAGGACGCCGTCACCATAGTAGAAAAAGTTGAGGCATTGATTGTGTGTTCAGCGTGCAAAATTAATGAGGCATCTAATAGGTTTACAATTTCTGGGTCAGACTCCTCTCCAAAACACATGTACATAAAGTTTTCCGCATAAGTCATTGTTTTACTTGGCGGAATTGGATCATAACCTCTACTGATTCGAGTCCACATAGCAACTAAGGTGCTCATATTGGATATTATTTTGATTAGAGCGTTTTGAGTGTAAGACGAATCTGGTTCAGAAGCTCCAGCATCAGGATAGAAAGTGGCCATAGATGCGATAGCAGTTTGAAGCACGTCCATTGAGTGTCCAGTTGAAGGAAGCGACCAAAGCAAATGGCGAATTTTGCGTTTTACTTCATTGCGTTTGTTTAGGGTATTTTTAAAGTTTGTCAGCTCTTGCGGAGATGGAAGTTCTCCATTCATTAATAAAAGTGCAGTTTCTTCAAATGAGGAGTGCTCAACAAGGTCTTGTATTGAGTAGCCTCTGTAGGCAAGTATTCCCTTTTCTCCATCAATTGAAGAAATGGATGATTTGGTTGCTGGAACGCCTGCTAGGCCTGGAATGTATTCAGTCATATAATTAGTTTTTAAATTGAAAAAGAAGAGCCACAACCACAAGTGGTTTTGGCATTTGGGTTGCTTACAATAAACCTTGCGCCTTGAAGATCCTCTAAGTAATCTACTGTTGAGCCCATCAGATATTGATAGCTCATTGGGTCAATTACTAGCTCAACGCCTTGTTTGTTAACTCCACTATCTCCCTCTTTGAGGTTTTCATCAAAGGTAAATCCATAAGAGAAACCAGAACAGCCTCCACCAGTAATATAGACACGCAGTCGCAAAGAAGGATTCTTCTCTTCTTTGATTAGCTGTGCAACTCGATTAGCAGCACTATCACTAAAAACTATGTCAGCTTCGTCTTGTATTTCAGTGGCAACCATGGGTTATCTCCGAGTAAATCTATTAGTCAAATAATTACGGCAAAAGTCCGATTTGTTTGAGTCCTTCCTGTTCGTTTAGTCCAAACATTAAATTCATATTTTGAATTGCTTGTCCAGCTGCTCCCTTACCTAAATTGTCGATTACAGACATAATAACAAGCTTATTGCTATGTTCAACATACTGAACTGAGATCTGGCAATAGTTAGAAGATTTAACTGAACGGGTTTCAGGGTAGACACCTTCAGGCAATATTTTAACAAATTCTTCGTTTTCATAGGCATTTTCGAAGCATGCCAATATATCGATATCTGAGTCTATTAAGTCAACATAAATTGTAGCTTCAATCCCACGACTCATTGGAAGCAAATGAGGGGTAAATGTCAGGCCAACTGGTGATTCAGTCATTGACTCTATTTCTTGTTTGATTTCAGGAAAATGCCTATGTCCACTAACCCCATAAGGCTTAAAGCTTTCAGTAATTTCACAAAAAAGAGTAGCTTGGTTTGCAATCCGGCCAGCACCACTTGTACCTGACTTGCAGTCCGCAATTATATTTGACGTATCTATTAGGTTATTTTGAAGGAGTGGTTTTAATGCTAAAAGAACTGCTGTTGGATAGCAGCCTGGATTTGCAACTAGCCGAGCATCTTTAATGGCATCTCTTTTCATTTCTGGTTGACCATAAACGGCTTCTTTAAGAAGAGATTCTTGGGTATGTTCCATCTTGTACCAGTCAGACCAGGTAGTTGCATTGGTGATCCTGAAGTCTGCTCCCAGGTCAACAACTTTAATATTTTTTTCCAAAAAAAGTGCTGCATTGTTCATTGCAACGCCATGTGGTGTAGCAAAAAATACAATGTCGCATTCAAATAGCCTATTATCATCAGGAAGAAGATAAGTTAGCTCAGATATTCCATGCATATTAGGAAAAACTTCAGAGATCTTTCTGCCCTCAAGCGCTCTTGAGGTAATTGCATGAACCTCTGCGTTGGGATGTTGATGTATGATTCGTAAAAGCTCAATGCCAGTGTAACCTGAGCCCCCAATTATTCCAACTTTGATTTTCATTTTTCATCTCCAAGCATCTTTTCAAGATAGTGTATATTCATCCCACCTTTTTGAAAAACCTTGTCAACCATAATTTTTCTTTGAAGAGGAATATTGGTTTTGATGCCATCTATCACCATCTCATCAAGCGCATTTTGCATTTTTATAATCGCATTAATTCTATTATCGCCATATGTAATCACCTTCCCAATCATTGAATCATAGTGGGGCGGCACATTATATCCGTTGTAGATATGAGAGTCTATCCTAACCCCGAGACCACCTGCAGCATGATACTGGGTAATTTTTCCAGGAGAAGGCATAAAGCTCTCGGGGTCTTCTGCATTAATTCTGCATTCAATTGCATGGCCACGGATTTTTATATCACTCTGCTCATAAGACAATTTGTCCCCACCAGCGATTAAAATTTGTTCTCGAACAATATCAACGCCCGTAATCATTTCTGTTACGGGGTGTTCAACTTGAACCCTAGTGTTCATTTCAATAAAGTAAAACTCATCATTATCAAAAAGAAACTCAAAGGTACCCGCACCACGGTAATTAATTTTTTTACATGCTTCAGCACAAATATTGCCAATCTTATTTCTAAGTTCTGAAGAGATTCCAGGAGCTGGAGCTTCTTCAACTACTTTCTGATGCCTCCTTTGCATAGAGCAATCTCTCTCACCAAGATGAATAGCGTTGCCATGCTGGTCAGCAAGGACTTGTATCTCAACATGGCGAGGTGTTGTCAGAAATTTTTCCATATAGACTTCACCATTTCCAAAAAAGCTTAATGCTTCAGACTTTGTAAGTTGAATTGAGTCAGCCAAATCTTTTTCTTCTTCAACGACTCTCATGCCTCGACCACCACCACCGCCCGAAGCTTTAATAATTATTGGTAGACCAATTTCTTTTGCAATTTTAACGCTTCTTTTTTCATTGTCATCAAGTGCACCATCAGAACCTGGCACACAAGGAACACCTGAACTTTTCATTGCTTCAATAGCAGCAACTTTGTCACCCATAACTCTTATGTTTTCAGCTCTAGGACCAATAAATATAAAGCCACTTTGTTCAACTTGATCTGCAAAATCAGCATTCTCTGAAAGAAAGCCATAGCCAGGATGAATTGCATCAGAGTGGGTCAGCTCAGCAGCACTAATAATTGCTGGAATGTTTAAGTAGCTTTTGATTGATGGGTGGGGACCAATACATACAGCTTCATCAGCTAGCCTAACATGCTTTAAGTCTTTATCTGCAGTTGAATAAACAGCAACTGTTTGAATGCCAAGCTCCTTACAAGCCCTAAGAATACGCAGAGCAATTTCGCCACGATTTGCGATTAAAACTTTTTTAATTGAGCTCATTCTACAACTATTAGTGATTGTCCAAATTCAACTGCTTCACCATCTTTAACAAGAATCTCAATCACTGTCCCAGATTGGTCAGACTCTATTTGATTCATTATTTTCATTGCCTCAATAATTCCAACTGTATCTCCCTGATTGATTTTTTGTCCAATTGACACAAATGGTTTTGCCGTTGGAGATGGGGCAGAATAGAATGTTCCAACCATTGGAGACGTTACAGATTGGCCAGTTTCTTGAGGCTGTTCATTTGGGCTTGCTGTTTGTGAGGTGGGAGCGGAGCTAACTGGAGCTTGCTGCTGAACAAAAGATTGGATTGGATGCTGGGCAGGAGCTGGGGAGTTGCCATATCTTGAGATTTTTACGGACTCTTCACCCTCCTTAATTTCAATCTCTGACATTCCAGATTCTTCCAGAAGCTCCATTAATTTTTTAACTTTTCGAATATCCATTGACGCTCCTTTTTATTTTATTAACTGTTATTTAAAACTTAAATATATCAAACTAGCTTGCAAGCTATAAATGTTATAAGTACATGTTTTGGCTTAGAAATATTAAAGATAAGCCTAAAGATGTGATTCTTTATTAAGTATTAAGTTTAAGTATTTTACCAGCTATATAGCAAAAAATAGCCACATTTAGAGGCATTTAGAGGAAAATGGGCTTACAACGAATTTATGTTATTTATGTGTTTTGTAAGCTCTGCTGCATTCACTTCACCAATAATTCTCTGATCCCTCAATTCTTTTCCATTCTTGAAAAATAAGATTGCTGGTGGTCCAAAGAGAGAGAACCTTGATAATATTGACTGACTAAAGGTGTTATTATCAGTGACATCAACTGTATAGGCTTGAGAGCCTCTAAGTGATTGACTGACAAGAGTGTCTGTAAAAACTACCCTTTCCATCTTGTTGCAAGCTATACACCATTCGGCATAGAATTTAATAACAAGCATTTTGTTGTTTTCATTAGTGCTTAAAATTAAATTATCGAGACGCTCTTCATCATTAATTATTTGAAATTTGATGCTATTTGATATATCAATCTTATCACCATATATGATTGAATCTAGTGGTTGCTGAACATCTCCATTTCCCTTTGCAACAAGAAACCATAACATAAATCCATAAGCTAGAACGGCCAGAGAAAGTAGCTTGAATAAGATGTTTAGAGGAGAAATTGATTTATTTAAATTTTTGAAAACACCAAGCATAACTGGTGCCACTGAAAATAATAATGCCCAAAGAATAAGTGATAAAAAAGGATATAAGATTCGATCTAAAAGGTAAAGGGCAACAGCTATCATTGCAAACCCAAAGACTCGTTTGACGTTTTCCATCCATGCCCCTGCTTTTGGAAGTGTATTGACGCCCCAGCCGCAAATTATTATTAGTGGCACACCCATGCCAAGGCCCATGGCAAAAAGACTTGCACCGCCTTTAGCGGCACTTCCACCAGCAATAACATAGCTTAAGGCGGTTGCAAGAAATGGCGTCACACAAGGCCCAACAATTAAAGCAGAAAGAAAGCCCATTATGCTAACGCCAACAAAGCTTCCACCAGATTGTGCATTGCTTAGGTTTGTGAGCTTAGTTTGAATTTTTGAGGGCAGCTGAATATCATAAAGGCCAAACATGGAGAGGGCTAGAGCAATAAAGATTAAGCTGGAAACAAATAAGATCCAGGGGGTTTGCATCACAGCTTGTAGGTTTATTCCAGCTCCAAAGTAGCCAGCAGAAGCTCCGATTAAACCATAAGCGAGGGACATTGAAAAAACAAATGTGACCGACATTAAGATTGCATTTAGATTGCTAGGGGCCTCTTTCTGTCCAATAATAATTCCAGATAAGATTGGAACCATTGGATATACACAAGGAGTCCAAGACAAGGCGAGACCGGCTAGAAAGGCTGCTAAAAATAGAGTAATGCCTCCTTGCTCGAATTTTTTAGAGGTGATTTTTTCTGAATCGGTTGCTGTTGGTCTGTCAGAACCTGTTATCCTTTCTGCACCTATGGTGCTAACTTTGAGTCTGTCAACTTGAGGTGGGTAGCATACTCCACCCTCCCAGCACCCTTGATGTTCAACTGTCAATATTACGTAAGGGCTTAGCTCATCCTCAACTTCAATTTGAATCTCTAAAGGAGAGGTATAAACGCTGACTTCTCCAAAAAATTCATCGTTTTTAATTGTTGCCTCAGGGTATAGAACGTCTTTAATTGTTGCTTCTTCAACTGCAAATGAGATTTTGTCTTTGTAAAGATAGTAATTCTTTTTTATGTTCCATTTAACTGAAAGTGAATGAGATCCAGTTAAGATAGCGCTTAACTCAAAAGCTTCATTAACTGGAACAGGCCGACCCAAGTCCGATGAGCCATCATTATCAAGAATTAACGATGATGAAATTGCATTAGTCGCTTTGCTTGTATCATTTAAAACTATCTCTGTTTCTGCTGATAATTGAGAAACGATATTTAGAAATAATAAAAGAAAAACGAAACGAATTTTTTTCATAAAATATAAATTTTGGTTATTACTATTGATTATAGTCTAATGATGCTTTCTCTCAAGCTGGGTTTGTTTATAGCTAGAATTTTTCTGTATAAAATTACTATGGAAAAACTGTAAAACTAATTAGAGATTAAGCCACACAAAAGAGATGTTACCTTTATATAAGAAATGAGTATTTTAACGATAAGCCCTAAAGTTATTCCATGGATTTTTGTGTGGATTTGGAGTACTGGGTTTTTGGCAGCTAAATTTGGATTGCCATACGCGGAACCTTTTACTCTGTTGCTATATCGTTTTACTTTTACGCTCTTATTTTTGCTCATTGTTATAAGATTTAAAAAAAGCCCTTGGCCTAAATCTAAAATAGCGTTTTTGCATTTGATGGTAGTGGGAGCTTTAATCCATGGCGTTTACCTGGGCGGGGTTTTTCAAGCTATTAAATGGGGAATGCCAGCTGGACTCAGTGCTATGATTATTGGTTTACAGCCTCTTGGCATGGCACTCATGGCCGGCATTATTTTGAAAGAACACGTTTCAAAAAGGCAATGGCTGGGTTTAATAATTGGTTTATTGGGCTTATATCTAGTATTGTTTGAAAGGCTTGATTTGAGTAGTGAATTTGCTTTTGATGGATTCTCGATTTGGGCTGTATTTGCTGTCATAGCATCGCTATTTGGAATTTCTATCGGAGCGGTTTATCAGAAGCGTTTTTGCAGTGACATGGACTTAATAAGTGGGACATGGGTTCAATATTTTAGTGCAGTAGTCCTCTGTACCTTGATTGTGCTATTGTTTGAAACTGGTGAAGTGAGCTGGACAGGGCCTTTCATACTGACTTTGGCGTGGCAGGTATTAGCGCTTTCTGTTGGTGCAATTTTATTATTAATGACAATGATTAAACAAGGGGCGGCTGCAAGTGTAGGAAGTTACTTTTATTTAGTGGCGCCGCTAGTGGCAATTCAGGCTTGGTTTTTGTTTGAAGAAACTATAAGCTTTATTTCAATAGCTGGCGTTGTTCTCATATCTTTTGGCGTAGCAATAACCTCCTCAAAAAAGTTGAAAAACTAAAGCATAACTCTAAAGTTAGATTTCACCTGCCTCCTCTAAAACTCCTCTTGCAACTTTAAAACACTCTACACCTTGAGGAACACCGCAGTATATTGCAATCACATGCAGAATTGATTTGATCTCGTTTTTACTTACACCATTTGTTAATGCACCTTTAAGATGTATTTCCCACTCATCCATTTTTCCAAGTGCAGCAAGCATAGTAAGGTTCATCATTGACCTTGT
>ERZ651776.432-NODE-432-length-59336-cov-24.562952_pt1 | contig 59336 bp, 53 predicted proteins | sample MGYA00514761_ERZ651776 | MGnify/ENA metagenome assembly ERZ651776
AGAAAGGATTTTATGGTCGATGAGTATCAAATATACGAAGCAAAATTAATGGGAGCAGATTGCATTTTATTGATTGCCAGCATTCTTTCTGATGCTCAAATAACTGCCTTTGTTACTCTCGCTGAAGAGCTAGAGCTTGATTATCTTATTGAAGTTCATGATGAGGCTGAGCTAAGCAGGGTAGAGCATTTTAAGGATGCAATGATTGGTGTTAACAATAGAGACTTAAAAACCTTCACTGTTGATCTAGATAACTCTGTTCGACTAAAACATAAGTTTGAGCATAGTAATATTTTTATAGCAGAGTCTGGTATTAAAAATCAGGACGATATTGACTATCTTAAGTCACATCAAATTCATGCTTTTTTGATTGGCGAAAGCTTAATGAGGGATTCTTTTTAGATATAAGAACTTGAAGTAGTCATTACTTTCGCAGTAAAACCCATGATTTTTTTTGCGGGAGTTGGCAAAGATTCTGCTCCACTGGCTGATGCCTCTTTTGCATGCTCATCTTCATCGGCTCTCATTGTTTTTAAAATATCGATGGTCTCTTGATCATTTTTTGAGATTTGATCTAAATGTTTTTCTAGATGCTTAACAACCTGTTTCTCAGTTTCCTCAACAAAGCCCAAGCTTGTTTTTTCTCCCAAACTCCCAAAAATTGCCCCTATTGTGAATGAACCTGCATACCAGATAGGATTAAAGATAGAAGGTTTCCCATTGAGATCTTTTAAGCGTTTTTTACACCAAATCAAATGATCTGTTTCTTCTTCTCCGGCCTGAATTAAGTGTTCTTTGATTTCTGGATCTCTGCAGACCATTGCTTGGCCCCTATAAAGAGCTTGAGCTGCTACTTCTCCAGCTAGATTTACACGCATGAGCTGAGCAGATAGATTCTTCTCTTTCTTTGAGAGACTTTCAGTGCCTTTTTCACCAGGATAAGATCTTCCCGTACCACTTTTTTTATACGACAGCGTTTTTAATGCGATGTCACATTCGTTAATAAAATTATCAATTAGACTCATTTAATTCCCTTATACCCAATGTCTGTTCTGCAAAAAGCACCGTTAAATGATACGGAGTGTACCAAAGTATATGCCGCAGTTTGAGCTTCTTTTAAATTCGCCCCAAGAGCAGTCGCACAAAATACTCTACCACCTGAAGTCATAACTTTATTATTTTCTAGAGTTGTGCCCGCATGAAATAATTTCATCGAGTCTGAATGTAACTCTTGAAACTCAACTTCTTGGTTGGATAAATATTTTTCAGGGTAACCTTCGGAGGCTATGACTACTCCGCATGAATGCCTCTTATCCCATTCAGACTCATAAAGTTCTAACTTATCGTCAATGGCATACAAGCAAAGCTGGACGAGACTAGATTTTAATCTAAGCAGAATTGGCTGAGTTTCTGGATCGCCAAACCTGCAATTAAACTCAAGAACTTTTAGCTCCCCGTTATGAATCATGACTCCTGCATAAAGAAAACCTAGATAAGGCGAACCCTCATTGATCAAACCCTTCATGGTTGGTTCCATGACCTCATCAAGAATCTTTTGATGCATGCGTGCGTCAACAATTGGAGCGGGAGAGTAGGCTCCCATTCCACCAGTATTTAGGCCAACATCACCTTCGCCAACAGCTTTATGATCTTGACTTGTTGCAAGCGGGACAATTTTATCTTTGCTCACAACGGCAATAAAACTTGCCTCTTCTCCTTGCAGAAAATCCTCAATCACCACTCGATTGCCCGCTTCTCCAAATGTCTGATCTTGAAAGATATTTTTTAGAGCCTCGGAGGCTTCATCTTTATTGCCGCAAATAATGACGCCTTTGCCTGCAGCCAGTCCGTCTGCCTTAACCACTGTTGGGTAATCAACAACTTCAAGATGTGCTTTTGCTGTTTCAAAGTCATCAAAGGAAGAGTAACCAGCGGTGGGTATTCCGTATTTTATAAAAAAATCTTTAGAGAAGGTTTTTGAACCCTCAAGTTGTGCAGCGGCCTGAGATGGCCCAAAAGTTTTAATTCCTTTGCTTTGCAAAAAATCTGATAACCCATCTACCAATGGCTTTTCCGGACCAATGATTACCAAACCAATATTTTTAAGGACACAGAAATTTTCTATTGCAGCAAAATCATTGATGTCTATCTCAATATTTTGTACTTTTTCTTCTAGGGCAGTTCCTGCATTACCGGGAGATACATATACATTTTCTACGTCGTTATCTTGAGCTGCTTTCCATGCCAATGCATGTTCTCTTCCACCCGATCCAATTACAAGAACTTGCATAACAATAGCTAATGTCGAAAGTGACGAGTAGCAGTAAATACCATTGCAATATTATTTTCATCAGCTGCTGCAATTACTTCCTCATCTCTAATTGAGCCACCTGGTTGGATAATTGCAGCTATGCCACTTTCAGCCGCTTTATCAATTCCATCTCTAAATGGAAAAAATGCATCTGAAGACATGACAGCTCCCTTTACTATTAAGCCTTCATTTTTTGCTTTGAGGTTTGCAATATCAGCACTTATCACTCGGCTCATTTGCCCAGCACCTATACCAATGGTTTGTTTGTTCTTAACGTATACAATCGCATTTGATTTAACAAATTTTGCAACTGTCCATGCAAACATTAAATCTTGAAGTTCAGCAGGCGAGGGCTGTCTCTTGGTCACACATTGAAGATCTTGCTCAGGCACTGAAAAAGTATCGTCACTTTGAATTAATATTCCACCTGAGACCTTTTTAATCATCCCAGGGTAAGGATTGTCTTGCTCTAGATCGACACAAAGAACTCGCATATTTTTTTTCTCAGCAAATGCCGCAAGCGCGCCTTCAGAAAAACCAGGAGCTAAAACTACCTCAACAAACTGCCGAGAATTAATTTCTTCAGCTGTCTGATCATCCACAGGCTGGTTAAATGCGATTATTCCTCCAAACGCTGAAGTAGGGTCTGTTTTAAATGCTAAATCATAAGCCTCAAATGCAGAGCTAGCTTCAGCTACTCCACAAGGATTAGCATGCTTAACAATCACACATGCTGGTCCTGAAAACTCTCTGACACACTCCCATGCTGCATCAGCATCCACAATATTATTATAGGAAAGCTCTTTGCCCTGAATAATATCAGCGTTGGCAATGTTGCGATGTTTCAATCCAGAAAAAGTTAGCATCTGCGCAGACTGATGAGGATTTTCCCCATACCTCAAAGTGCTAGATTTTTCAAAACTATAATTAGGCAACCCAGTCGTTTCATCGGCAAGATACTCAGAAATTGCTAAGTTGTAATCTGCCATCAGAGCAAAGACTTTTTGAGATAGCTGCTTGCGAAACTCATAGGAGATGCCGCCTTGCTCTGACCATTCAGACATTAGGACAGAATAATCTTGTGGATTAGTAATTACAGCAACATCCTTAAAGTTTTTTGCAGCTGAGCGGATCATCGTAGGTCCGCCAATATCAATCTTTTCGATGGCATCTTCAAAAGAACAATCTGAGGCTATAGTTTCTTTAAATGGGTACAGATTGACTATTACTAAATCTATAACCTCATAACCTCTCTCTTCAAGAACTCCCATGTCTTGATCCCTTCTTGCTAAAATACCTGCATGAATTTTAGGATGAAGAGTCTTGACTCTTCCATCCATCATTTCTTCAAAACCAGTAAAATCAGAGACTTCAATGACCTCATCTGTAATCTTCTTAATGGCTTGGTATGTCCCACCTGTGGAAATCATTTTTACATTTTGAGAGAGCAAAAAACTTATAAGCTCTTCCAGATTCGTTTTATCAGACAGACTGATTAAAGCTGTTTTTGGCTTAATAAGATTCATAATTTTTCCATAATTTGATATTGATGTAATTTTTTTCTTAAAGTTGCACGATTAAGACCAAGGATTGCCGCAGCCTTTGATTGATTGTGGTTGGTAAATCGCATGACCGCTATTAATAATTCTGGTTCAACCTCAGCCATGACCATCTCATAAACATTTGCTGGCTCAACATCACCCAGAGCCTTGAAATATTTATTCATGGCTTTTTTGACTTGCTCGCTTAGAGTCTTGGACTTTGAACTTTTATTATCTGTCTTATTAGCCATTCGATGAAGTTACTGCGCAAAGTCTAAAGTTTACATCTGATTAAAAATTGCTCAACTGTATTTATAGATTAATTACAGTTTTTTTATCATCGCCAAGCATCAATTTAACTAAAGAGCCATTTTCGAGCCATATTTCAGTTCTTGATGTGTATCCTGGATGAAAATACGCAATAGTATTTTGTTTGGTGAGATATGAGGCTAGAACATTGATCACCATAAAGTGAGTTGTCACAATGGCATTGCCTTTGTAGCCTTCAAGCCAATGAATTAAATTATGACGCCAGGTTTTCACTGCGTCAGGCAACTCGTCAAGAGGCGCTTCAAAGACTTGCTTTAGCCAAGCCTGCTTTTTCTCGCTTGCGATATCAGCAGAGGGAATTTCAATAAAATTATTATTGATAGCAAAATCTCTTTTTTGCTTGAGTGCAATTGGTTCCATAGTCTCAATAGCTCTACTTTTTGGGCTGGATAATAATTCATAAGAAGAAAATTTTTCTGTAAATTCCTCGCTGACATTTTTGGCTTGAATAGCTCCATCTGAGCTTAGACCTGGATCAGGATGCTGGGACCAAGAGGAGGCTGCCTCCCCATGACGAACCAATATTATGTGAGTTTGAGTCATATGAAAAAATACCGATTATAATTAAAGTATGAGAACACCTAGAATTTTATGTGAAGAACTTAGTTCCCCATCTATTCAGTACACAAACATAAAACAAATTCATCACCTTGCCAAGGTTCTAAGAGTAAAGCCTGGGGATTCAGTTCAGTTATTTGATGGCAAAGGTAACGTTGCTGCTGCAAAAATTAATGAGCTATCAAAACAGGCTATTCACTTTTTAATTGATGAAGTGTATGCAGAGAAAAATCCATACCAAATGAATTATCAGGCAATTTTTCCGTACATCAAAAAAGACAATTTAATTTTTCTAATTCAAAAATTAACAGAAATCGGAATTAACTCACTGGTAATTTTCAAACCAGATCATATTGATCAATCTTTAGTTAAAAAGGATATGGGTAAGTTAAATGAAAAAATTGAAGAGGCTATTATTCATGCATGCGAGCAATCGGGTTGTAACTTTATGCCTACGGTGAAATATTTTAAGGGTTTAGATGATGCTCTCGAGCATGTAACAACAGAGACTGAATCCGGAGATATATTTGTACTTGATACAATTGCTGATAAATTATCAGGAGATCTTCTTAAATCTAACGCGAAAATGATCAGCTTTATTACCGGACCAGAATCAGGCTTCTCAAACAATGAGAGAGCGCTGATGGCGCAAAAAAAAATATCAAACTATCGCTTGGGCCATTATATTTTGCGAGCAGAAACTGCCCCCTTAGTCACACTATCCAAACTGCATACATTGAATGGTGAAAACGCATGAATAACACCACATCATTATTTATTACAGATCCATTGCATGATTTGAATCCAAAGAAAGATACAACAATCTTGTGGATGCAAGAAATTTCTGCTCAAGGAGGTCAGGTTTTTCAATGTGAGATGAGCGACTTAATTTATAGCGATGGTCTTACTCAAGCTATGGCATCTGAAATCCCGGATACTCTCTCTCAGCCACAAACAGCCAATGCATCTGATGGATTAATTCCCTTAAATGAATTTAATTATGTGTTTATGAGAAAAGATCCGCCTGTGGATGAAAATTATATGAATGCACTTCATCTTTTGTCTCAGGCAAAGCATGAGGGAGCCAAGGTGATGAATGATCCCGATGCATTAAAAATATTTAATGAAAAAGTATTTGCTCTAAGGTTTAGTCAGTGGATGCCAGATACTCAAGTGATTTGCAGGGAAGATGATTTACTGAACTTTAAAAATAAATACCAAACAATTATTTTGAAACCCCTGGATGGAATGGGCGGAGAGTCGATATATAAATTTGAAGAAATTACTGCTGAGCATTTAAAGATATTTAAAGATCTTACCAACAACTACCAAACTATGGTTATGGTACAGAATTTTTTACCTGAGATTTATGAAGGCGATTACAGAATTTTAATTATTAATGGCAAGCCTTTCCCTATGACTTTAGCCAGAATCCCTCAGGGCAATAACTTTAAAGGCAATCTTGCAGCAGGCGGAAAAGGCGAAGCAAGACCGCTGAACCCTAAGCAGCAAGAAGTGGGTGAAGCAATTGGGGATTTACTTTTGGCAGAGGGCATTACTTTTGCTGGAATCGATATGATCGGTGATTTCTTGACTGAAATTAATGTTACAAGCCCAACTGGGGCTCGAGAAATTTTAGAACAAACACAACAAAATCCAATACAGGCACTCTTAGAATCCTTTTAGCTATGCAGCCTTTAATCTATAAACAACGAATGCAACGATGGGGATTCCGTAAATCTTTCTTCGTATCTATTGGATTTCATTGTTTTGTTTTATTTGGCATTAGCTTTGCAGTGATTCAACAGCCATGGCAGTTTCAGGAAGAAACAATTGTAAATGTTAAATTTGCAAATGCAGCATTTGATATGAAAGGACAGTCTTTTGGTGATGAGGTGATATCTGAGCGAAACATGAAACCTGGCGCTTTGGTTACGCAAGATGTAACGCTGCAAAATGATTCTCAGTTCAGTGTGAGGCGCTTGGAGTCAAATTCATCGCTAGAAAGCTTTGAAGCTGTTTATCTCAATGCCTGGCAAAGGAAGATTGAAACAGCAGGGTATTATGAGATTGCAGACTCCAAGATTATTCAAGGAAGTTTTAGAGTGCAGCTTAAATCTGTTATTGATGCTCAGGGGAATCTTTTGGCTGCTGAGATTTTACAATCTTCTGGGAACTCCGCTGTGGATGCCATGGCACTCAGGATCCTAAGAAACTCTTCACCCTTTCAGCCGTTTCCTGGGGATATGCTAGCGCGTTATTCTCAGCTTGAAATTGTAAGAGACTGGAATTTTACGAGCTCCTGATCATGCAAATCCTTGCCTTTGATTATGGAACCAAGCATATTGGTATTGCTGTTGGTCAAACTATTACTAAGACTTCTTCGCCCCTCATGATCTTAAATGTTAAACAAGAAGGCCCAGATATTTGGCAGACTATTTGTGCATTGGTTGAGGAGTGGAAGCCTGATAGATTGCTTGTAGGACAGCCGTTAAATATGGATGGAACGCCAAGCGATATGATGAAACAGGTGAATAAGTTTTACGTAAGACTGCAAAAAGAAACTCAGATTGAATGTGAGCTCGTGGATGAGAGATTAACTTCGTTCGAAGCAAAACAGCTGACTGAATCAGATTCAAAATCAGTGCGGATTGATGATCTGGCGGCAAAAATATTTCTTGATAATTGGATGGAGCATCATGTCAATTCCTAGCAGTTTTATTGATCAGCTAATTGATCAAGCAGATATTGTTGAGGTGGTTGGCAGGAGGCTGCAGCTTAATAAAAAAGGATCAAATTTCTGGTGTCTATGCCCATTTCATGACGACTCAAACCCATCCATGGCAGTGAATCAGGATAAGCAGTTTTTTTATTGCTTTGTTTGCCAAGAGTCTGGCAATGCAATCCATTTTTTAAGGCAATATGAAAATTTAGATTTTGTGGATGCCATTGAAACACTGGCCAGTTCATTGGGTTTAACTGTGCCGTATGAAAATGGCAAGCAGGATAAAATTAAACCAAGCGGTTTAGTCGAGCAAGCTGTGAGGTTTTATCAAAAAAATCTTAATAATCAAATCGCAGAAAAGGCTATTCAATATCTTAAAGACAGAAGTATTACAGGCGAGACAGCTAAGAAATTTAATATAGGTTTTGCTGAAGACAAATGGGATGCATTGTCCAATCATCTTGGCAAGGATATTCCGATAAATGAACTGGAGGCTTCAGGCCTTTTCAGCCATAAAGATAACAAATTCTATGACAGATTCAGAGGGAGAATTATTTTCCCAATCAGAAATATCAAAGGTGAATTTATCGCTATGGGAGGAAGAATTATTGATGAGGGAGAGCCCAAGTATCTTAATTCTCCAGAAACGGCATTTTTTAATAAATCCAATGAATTGTTTGGGTTATTTGAGGTCAAAGAGGCTGAAAAGAAAATAGCTTCTTTAATCGTTGTAGAAGGTTACATGGATGTTATTGGTTTGTATCAGCATGGGATTAAAAATGCTGTAGCAACTCTTGGAACAGCTGTGACTCCAAGCCATGTGGCTAAAATCATGCGTTACACCAATAAAATATTCTTTGCTTTTGATGGCGATCTAGCTGGTGGCAAGGCTGCTTGGAAAGCTGTGGAAAATACTTTTCCAATCATCAGAGAAGATATAAATATTCATTTTGTTTTTTTTGAAGCAGATCATGATCCAGATTCATTTATCAATGAGTATGGGCTGCAAGCTTTTCAAAAACTGCTAGATGAATCCATCTCATTATCAGAATATTTTTTATCTAAGATCAAAGATTTTAATTTAGAGACTTTAGAAGGAAGAGCGCAGGCTGCAGCATTTGCAATTCCTGTAATTCATAAGATTAATAACACTGTTATTAAAGAAATCTATGCAAACGAGGTATCGCAACTTTGCGGCATGGACGTAAAAACTATGCATGTGCCCAAAGATTCATACAAAACGAATCAAAATGCCAATCAAAACCCAGCTAATCCAGTTATTCCAGTCAGAGTTAAGGCATTAATTAATATTTTTAGTGCATTATTGAAGCATCCGACTCTAGCGCAGGAAGAAATATTCAAAGGTTTAAAGGAGGACGTTAAATTTACTTTCTTATTTGATGTCATTGCTCTTTATCAGCAATCTCCAGATATTAAACCTTCAAGAGTCCTAGAAAGCCTAGAATCATCGCAAATTCAGGGATATTTCTCGCAAGCAGTCATCGCAGAGCTTGATTTATCTGAGGAAAACGCCCTAAAACTGATTGAGGATTGCATCAACGTATTGCTAAAAAATCAAAAAGATAGAGAGCAAATTCTTAAAGACAAGTATAATGTCACCTCGATCACCAAGGTGGAAAGAAGAGATTTACAAAAAATCATCTTAAACAAAGAAGAAATATCAGATGATGATCGAGATTGGTTAAAAAAATTAAGTTCAAATCAGGATTGAAAAACTCAAGTTTGACATCACATAGAAGGAACGTATTTAAAGAGGCATTGAGTGGATAAGTTAAAAAAACAAGGTTCTAGAATCGCAGAATTAATTGAGAAAGGCCGAGAGCAGGGCTATCTCACTTATGCAGATGTAAACGATCACTTGCCTGAGGATATTTCCGATCCCGACCAGGTAGATGAGATTATTGGCATGATTAACGATTTGGGCCTTCAAGTCCACGAAACTGCGCCTGATGCAGACACACTTATGCTTTCTTCTGAGTCTAATGATGATCAAGATGAAATAGCACTTGAGCAAGCTGCAGAAGCTTTGGCTGCTGTAGAAAACGAAACAGGCAGAACAACAGATCCAGTTCGTATGTACATGCGAGAAATGGGCACGGTAGATCTACTAACAAGAGAAGGCGAGATTGAAATTGCCAAGAGAATCGAAGAGGGGATGAGAGACCTTTTAGATGCCAGTGTTAATTATCCAGGCATTGTTGAGCACATTATTGACTTCTATGAACTTGTAAAATTAGAAGAGAAAAAGTTAAGTGAACTTTTAACTGGATTCTTGGAAGAAATGGAAGAAGTCCCATCAGCGGGACCTGGAAGTGAGAAAGCCAAGCAACTTGAAGAAAGCGATGAAGAGGTAGATAACGGACCAGATCTAGCTGAAGTCAAAAAACGAATGACAAACCTGAAGCGTCAATTTAACAAGACGCATAAAGTTGTCGAATCCAAAGGAAGACACTCAAAAGAAGCAAAAGCAGAATTTGTAAAATTAGGCCTCATATTTAAATTCTTAAAATTCTCTCCAAAAATGTTTGAAGATTTAGCATTTATTGCTCGTAAAGATCTGGCTGAACTTCGATTGCATGAAAAAAGAATTCAATATCTTTGTGTTAAATCAGCAAAAATCCCTAGAAAAGACTTTATTGGTATGTTCCATGAAAACGTAACAAAAGTGAAATGGATTGATTCACTTATGACCAACAAAAAGTATTCCAAGAAATCTTTAGAGCACATCAAGCCAGACGTAGTCATTGCACAGAAATCTATTAAAGCGATGGAAGATCGAGTGGGTCTCAATATCAAGGATATTAGAGATATTAACCGAGCTATGTCCATGGGCGGAACAAAAATGCGTCGCGCCAAGAAAGATATGGTCGAAGCTAACTTAAGGTTGGTAATATCGATTGCTAAAAAATACACAAATCGAGGACTTCAATTTTTGGATCTTATTCAAGAAGGCAACATTGGTTTAATGAAAGCAGTCGACAAGTTTGAATACAGAAGAGGGTATAAATTTTCTACCTATGCGACTTGGTGGATCAGACAGGCCATTACTAGATCTATTGCTGACCAAGCAAGAACTATTAGAATTCCAGTGCACATGATTGAAACCATTAACAAACTCAATAGGGTTTCACGTCAGATGATGCAGGATATGGGAAGAGAACCTACACCTGAAGAGCTAAGTAAAGAGCTGGATATGCCCGAAGATAAGGTAAGAAAAGTTCTGAAGATTGCTAAAGAGCCAATCTCCATGGAGACCCCAATAGGAGACGATGAAGATTCTAATTTAGGTGATTTTATTGAAGACACTGTGATTCATTCACCGCTCCAAAATGCAACTGAGGGCAGCCTACATTTTGCAACCGACGATGTTTTATCGTCTTTGACTGCAAGAGAAGCAAAAGTCTTGAGAATGCGTTTTGGCATTGGCATGAATACAGATCACACGCTTGAAGAAGTTGGAAAACAGTTTGACGTCACCAGAGAAAGAATACGTCAGATAGAAGCTAAAGCCTTAAGAAAGCTGAGACATCCATCAAGATCAAGCCACCTGAAAAATTTCTTGGATGAGTGACAGTATTATTTCCAGCTACCTTTTCTGCCACTAAGATCCCAGTGGATTCGACTCCACATGAGTTTAATTCGTCGCTCAACATAAATCCGTGCAAAGAATTTACTGTATTCAGGTAAAGGCACCAAAGCTTTGCAGCCCAGTCCATCTATAATTTTAAGGGTAAAAATTTCATTCTCTTTACTCAAAACGATATTGTGAGGAATGATATTCTTTGTAAGAACTAAATGCTTTCTTAGCCAGGTTTCAAAGGTTTGAATAGCTTGAGTGATTTCAACAGTCAGACCTTCTCTAAAAAGATAGCTCTCCAATGTTTCAGCGATTTCACTATTATTTCTAATTAATTCAGTTTCTGAGGCTGGCCCTAGGTTTGTTTCTACCATTCCGTGCCACCTAGCCAAGTGATCCCATATAGATGAATCATTACAATTATTTAAAGCTTTCTGACCATATGCTCTTTCTTCACGTAAATTGTCATCAAAGTAATTATCAGATTTAAATTTCTTGTACCAGGGAACTCTTTTTTTTAAATCCTCTTGTAAACTCTTATGAATCACTTTGAGACATCGATCAGGATCATGAGGACTGATGAAGCATTTTCTATTTCCACCTTCGGCAAATGAAGCTTCTTCATTTAAATTAATCATGCGTAAATAATACCTTAGGTTCAAAATTACCACATCATCAATACTTACTTAAATATTTAATTCTTATATAATGACTGACCTAATTTTTAAGATATCATAGCTACTTCTTTTGGGCCTGTAGCTCAGTTGGTTAGAGCAGTGGACTCATAATCCATTGGTCGGAGGTTCGAGTCCTCCCGGGCCCACCATGTTATTCATTTATTCCAATCATTTTTCTATCCGCCCAAAAGGGCAGTTTTTCTTCCTGTGATCCCTTCATAGGTAAATCTTGATGCCTCCATAATGGTTCCCAGCATCCATGTTCACTAAGCATCGCTTTTATATCTTCTTTTTGGTTTTCATGTAATTGATGATATTTTTCTTGAAGTTGCTTTAAACACCAGACTCTATATTGAGAGTATCTTGCACCTACAAAATGCATTTCATCAGATTTAAATTCAAAGCGCCTTTTATTTTTACTCACAGCATCTACATTGGCGCATAAATAGGGCAGATAAATTTTTCCTATCTCATTCAGAAGTGGACTCAAATCATTCGGTATATTATCTAAGTAACTAAATTCTTGGTTTGATAGTTTTATATTCCATAAAGATTGGAGCCAATTAAGGATTGCAGGAGCTTCATTTTTAATTATTTTGAGGGGAACTGGATCAAGAGCAAAATGTCTTAAGAAAGGGCCTGATAGACCAATATCTGCAAGAGATGGATGATCTCCAAATATAAATGTTCTTTTAGAAAAAATCTTTTCTAAATTGCGGAATAGGTTTTTAACATTTGCCTCAATAGAAACTATATTGTCTGCAGATACACCGTCACCAACTGTATAGCCATTTCTTTGTCTTCGAGTAAGAAATTTTTTCTTAAGAAAATGAGGGGCTGGAAATGATCCTAATAGCTCTTTTGCTAGATGATTTGAAGCAAAATTTGCTCCTTCTTTGTAATGCCAACGATAATGCATCGCTGGTCGCCACCACCATTCATCTGCCCAATCTTCTATTAAATAACAAGCAAACGCTTGTTTTGGATCAGAAGGAATAATTGACGAATGGGGAAGATTTGATTCAAACCATTGAATCATTGAAGTGGTGTCGGTCATCCATCTACCATCGGGTAAGACTACTGCTGGCATTTGATGGATGCCTACCATTTTTTTCATTTTTCTTTCAAAAGATGGATAGGGAGCAACTATTCTTTTATAGGGTATGCCTCTAATTTTAAAGTAGCTCTCCATCTTGCCAGTAAAATAAGAAATGCTTGAGCCATAGATAGTTATGGGATCTTTAAACATAGTAAAAAGTTATCATATGGTTATCACAAAGTACTAAAATGGATTGTATAGAAAGATCATCAAAATTTAGGAGAAAATTAAAAGTTATCAAGAAGTTATCATAAAATAGGGCTTTCTAAGCCTTTATCTATAGGCTTTTTAGCCTTTGTTAACGGACTCATAATCCATTGGTCGGAGGTTCGAGTCCTCCCGGGCCCACCATTTTTAACCTTATTTTTTATAGAAGTTAGATTTATAGGTTTTCTTTTAAAAATAAAATGACTGCTTGTTGATAAATATCACGATTCTCTTTTTTGCGATAGCCATGACCCTCATTAAGTGCATTCATGTACCAAACTTTCTTGCCATTATTTCTCAGGGATTTAACCACTTGTTCTGCTTCAGTTACTGGAACTCTCGGATCATTTTCTCCTTGCACAACAAACATGGGCACCTGAATTTGGTCAACATTGTTATTAGGACTTATATTTTGAAGAAATGCTTCCATATCCGGATCACGCTCATCTCCATATTCAACTCTTCTTAGATCGCGCCTGTAATCTTTAGTATTTTTTAAGAAAGTAACAAAATTTGAGATACCCACAATATCAACAGCCGCCTTTAATCGATCGCTATAATGAACTGCGCTGGCCAAGACCATATATCCCCCGTAAGAGCCTCCGTAAACTGCAACTCGACTACTATCTAAATGAGGTTGAGTTTCAATCCAGTCAAGTAATGCTCCAATATCTTTCACAGAGTCCTCTCTCTTGAAGCCATTATCTAATGATAAATATTCCTTACCATACCCATCGCTGCCCCTAACATTTGGAGTAATAACAGCAGCGCCTAAATTAGCCATCCATAATTGATAAGTGCTACTAAAACTTGGTCTTGCCTGACCTTCCGGGCCACCATGAATTGAAATAATGACGGGCTGGGGAGATCCAGTCTTTTTGGCATAGATAAAGGCAGGAATTTTTCTGCCATCAAATGATTCATAGTGAATTAATTCAGGCTCTACAAATTTAGATGTATCTAAGCCTCCTACCTCTGAGTATGTCCATCGAGTGAGCTTGCCATATCTCAATGAACTATATTGGAGGTCTAATACATATGTATCTGATGGGCTTTGGTAGGTATTCAATGTGAGCCCTAGACTTCTATTGTCTTTGCTAAATTGCATGCTACCAATTAAACCAATAGGCAGTGAGGTTACTTTTTTAAATGCAAAAGACTTTGGATTAAGAAGGTAAAGTGAGCTGTAACCATTTTCATTGACCACAAATGCAGCTTTTTTTGAATCCTCGCTAATACTGAATCCATCTACATCCCATGATATTTCTTTTGAGATAACCGTAACTTCTGAGGTTGCAATATTATAATAAGCAAGCTGATTAAATTCTCCATATTGATTAGTAATGAAAAATATTCCTTTATCATCCTTATCGAAAGCCAAAGCTGAATTTACAGAAGGCGCATCTTTTTTACCTAATAACAAAGTTTTCTTCTGAGTATTTAAATCTACGATATAGGCCTTTGAATTGGCAATGGAAATATAATTTTGAATTAAAACTTTGTCATCATCTTCTGTCCAATCAACTGCGCCCCACCATGACCCATCAGGCGATTCTAATATCAACTTAGTGTTTTGAGGATCATCAATGGACATTACCCAGACATCATTAGAACTCCCATTTCTTTTTGTGCTTTGGAAAGCTATGCGATCGCCAGAGTTACTCCATAAAGGCCCTCCATTTCTAGAGACTCCGTCCGTGAGCATTTGCGTAGATGCTGATTTGGGATCTAATAAATATATTTGGGAATATTCACTTCCACCCCTATCCATAGTAAATGCTATTGATGATTGGGTTGGATGCATGGCTACCGACCCGATAGGCTCTTGGAAATATGTAATTTGATTTCTTGCTGCTCCGGGACTTTTCACCAAATGAAGCTGACTAACATTTCCGAAGCGAGTAGAAATAAACAACCCTTCGTTTTGATTATTAAAGCCTCTAAAAGCAGCCGATCTGACATTTTGGAATTTAGATAAGTCTTCTTTAATAGAATTGGGAATAGCAGGTATATCTTCAAGTATTAAATTGCCATTGTTTTCTGTGCGACTTTCCTGACTAGATAAAGCTGAAATTACTCCAAGAAAACAAAATGTAAAAAAGTATTTTTTCATAATCAAACCCCATGTATTTAAAACTTATCTCATATATTCATTCATTATGGCATGATCACTGCTTTAGTCTCCAGACACTCTTCTAAGCCATGAAGGCCATGCTCACGGCCATTGCCAGAAGATTTATAACCCCCAAAAGGTGCTCCTGTGCCTCTAGCTCCTCCATTGATAATCACTTGTCCAGCCCTGATCTTTCTTGCAACTTGGTTGGCATGAACAGGCTCACCTTGAACATAGCCAGCCAACCCATATTCAGTATCATTGGCCATCTCAATCGCTTGCTCTTCTGAATCATATTGTAGAATTGATAAGACTGGACCAAAAATTTCTTCTCTTGCGATGGTCATGTCATTGGTAACATTTGCAAACACAGTTGGTTTTACATAGAAGCCTTTTTCATAACCCTCCGGCTTTTCAACACCGCCAGCAACCAAGGTCGCACCTTCCTCAATGCCTATTTTGATCATTCTCAGGATCTTTTCATACTGAGGCTTGTTCGCAATAGGCCCAATTCTAAATTCCCCTTGAGGATCACCTACGGTTGTACTATTTGCTGTTTGAGTTGCAACTTCTACCGCTTTCTTATAATTTTTTCTGGAAACTAACATTTTTGTTGGCGCATTACATGACTGTCCTGAGTTTAAGAAGCAATGTCCAGCGCCACCTTTAACAGATTTTTCAAGGTCAGCTACATCATCCAGAATAATATTTGAAGATTTACCTCCAAGTTCTTGATGCACCCTTTTTACAGAAACCGCAGATGCCTGTGCAACAGCTATGCCTGCTTCCGTTGATCCTGTAAAGGACATCATTGCCACATCAGGATGATCAGATAAGGCCGCACCTACAATAGGACCATAACCATTGACCACATTAAAAACACCCGATGGAACGCCAGCTTTATCAAATATTTCTGCAAGCAGTAATGCGCAGTATGGAGAAATCTCACTGGGCTTTAATACCATCGAACATCCAGCCGCAAGAGCAGCCGAAGCTTTCGTGGTTATTTGATTCATCGGCCAATTCCATGGGGTTATCATTCCAATGACACCAATGGGCTCTCTGACCAATGTGTAGTCACCTTCCTTTTTTTCAAACTCATATTCTTTCAGAGCATCTAAAGTTTCATGAAGATTTTTAATTCCTGTGGATGCTTGAGCCTTCTGTGATAGCCAGATAGGCGCACCCATTTCTTCTGTGATAGTTTGAACCAAATCATCATACCTATTTTCATATTCAGCAATAATATTATTTAAGATCTCAATGCGATCTTCCTTTGAGGTAAATTGAAAAGTTTTAAAGGCATCAGATGCTGCGGATACTGCTCGATCAATATCACCCTTTGTTCCTGAAGTAACATGCCCAATGAGCTCTTCATTTGCTGGATTAATAATCTCAATTTTTTTATTTGATTCAGATTCAACCCATTGACCATTTATATAGAAATGTAATTTGTCTTTCATGCGAAGTCCTATTTATTTCATAGCAATCCTAACAAATTTTTAGTTTAAGTTGGTGCAATACTTTACTTAAATAAGGCCAAAGCATTACCAAGAACGGGTAATCTTTATAGAATCGCTAAGACTATCAATTTGCAATCCTAATGCCTTTGATATTTCTTCAAAAACATCAGTTATAAATAAGCTGGGTTCTATATGACCCGCTTCAGGCGCTAATACTCCAGTCTGATTTATGCGACCCTCTGCTAGCATCTTAATGCCGCAAGCCAATGGAATTCCTGTAATTTCTCCCATGCCTATATTTTTAATTTGCTCATCTAAATCTAAGTTACCTGTCTCACTTGTCATGCAAACTCCTACACTTGCAGGCAATTCATTCTTAAGTCCTTGAGCAAAACCATACATGACAGGTGGGCGATCAATATCTTTAGGTTTGTCTTGAATAGATTCCTTGCTCTCTAACAAAGAGAATAAATTAACTGCCTTTGCCTTGCTGAGCAACCTTAGGTTTACTAGGGCCATTATAGTTTTCAGGATGAGAAAGTCAGCGTAGTTCCCATGAGCAAGATTGATTGAGTTTTTGAGTGTAGGAAAATAATTCGGGAAAGTTACTGCCTCAGGATGACCGAAAATATTTCCATGAAACTTAGCTAACCCAGGATAGTCGACGTTGATTTTCTGAAGAGGTTTGACCATTTTAAAGATACCATCTTTAAACACTTTGACTTGCCCCGTCATTTGTTCAACGCCATGCATCATGGCTGCATTTTCAGATTGTTGCATTGCATTTTCATCCAGCGAGATTCCATCAATGTCCCAACCGGTATAGACAGTGGTTACCTCATCTAACTCTCTTATAGCAATGAGCGCCATCAAATTTGTGAGTCCAGGGCTCGCACCAAGACCAACAGTGGCAGATACCCCCGCTGATTTAGCTGCAGCATCAAGTTGGATCATCTCGATTGTAGGCTCCCAATCATCGCAAATATCTATGTAGTTGCAGCCTGAAGATATTGCAGCTTTGAGAATAGGGGTTGCAAACTTAAAATAAGGACCGCAGGTATTGACGACAATGTTGATATCTTTCATGGCTTGTTTCAGTGCGTCACCATCATTGACATCAAGCTGCATGGCAGAAACTTTTTGATTTAAATTTCTAGCAAAAGTCTCAGCGCTTTCTTTATCAATATCTGCGATAACAATCTTCTCAACAGAGCTGAAGTTTTGGGCTGTTCTCATGGCATAGCGACCCATGCTTCCACAACCACCAATCGCAAGTATTTTCATAATTTACTCCAAGGCTCATTCACCTTATTATCTAATAACTAATAACTCAACAATTTTATATATGGATAAAGATATAGACATCATTATTTATGGAGCCACCGGTTTTACCGGCCAGCTTTGTGTTAAATACTTCCAATCATTGGAAACCCAAGCAAAGTGGGCAATAGCAGGCAGAAATCAAGAAAAGCTTCGAAAGGTTGCTGAAGAAAATCTATCAGAAGTAGAAATCTTAATAGCTGATTCAGATGATGAAGTTGCTCTGGATAATTTAACTCTACGGGCTAAGGTAATTTTATCTACAGCTGGACCCTTTCATAGATATGGGTCTAAATTGGTTGCATCATGCGTAAAGAATAATACACATTATGTAGATATTACTGGTGAAAATTTTTGGGTTAAGGGCTTAATAGAAAACCATCATGAGGAGGCAGCAAGGAAAGGTATAAGAATTATTCCTTCATGTGGGTTTGATTCAATACCATCGGATTTAGGAACTTTTTTTGCAGCTAAAAGTCTTGGAAAGCCCATCAAAAGAATCGAATCATTTCATTCATATGAAGGCGGTGCCTCAGGGGGAACCTTAGAAACAATGTTCTCTATGGGAGAGTTAGATTTAGGAGATGATCTCACCAACCCGTTTTTATTAAATCCTGAAGATTCTTACTCCAATGAACAAAAACAACTCAGTGGTGACAGAGTAGGCATCTCCAAAAAGCCTGAAATCAAAGCATGGTCAGGACCTTTCATTATGGCCACTGCAAATACAAGAGTTGTGCGAAGATCTGAAGCCTTGTTAGCGTTACGACAAGAATCTTATGGTTCTAACTTTACTTATCAAGAGCATGCTTACCATAAGAGTTGGTTAAGCGCAGTTAGCTCACTTCTCCTTACTGGATTATCAGTTTTAGTGCTTTTGTCACCTTTGAAAAGACTGGTAAAACCTTTTCTGCCTAAACCAGGAGAAGGGCCATCAGAGGCTGTGCAAGAAAATGGTTGGTTCGATTGTAAATTTATTGCTGAATCAGAGGACGGCACCAAATCTGTTTTCAACATGCATGGAAAGGGAGATCCAGGCTATAAAGTTACTTCAAAACTGGTATCTGAGTGTGCTCTTTGTTTAATTGAAGATATAGAAGAGCTTCCTGGTGGAAGGGGGTATGGAGGCGTGCTTACCTCAGCTTCAGGCCTAGGCCACTCACTGATTTCCCGACTTACTAAGGCGGGAATAGATTTCAATGGACCACTTTAAATTATGCCAAGATCAATTAAGCTGTTATCTATAAATTTACTATTTGGGATGTTAAGCATGAAGCTAGGTATTATTATTTTATTCTTATTTTCAATGAACTTATTTTCACAACCATTAAACGATCCTGAAGCTTGGCGTGGGATTACTGATCAGGTCATGGGCGGAGTTTCTGATCTAGCAATCAGACATTCTGACGGCGTCTTTTATATGACTGGTAATGTTTCAACTGATAACAATGGTGGATTTGTAAGACTTTCAAATAGAATTGATATTAACAGCAATGATTTCAAAGGCATTAAGTTTAAAGCCAAAGGAAATAGTGAAATCTATGAAATACATGTCACTCTAAAAGGTTTAAAAATTCCGCCATGGTCATATTTTAGCCAAGCATTTGAAGTTAATAATGATTGGCAAGAATACGAAATATTTTTTAAAGATTTAAAGAGAAGCTCTGGCTTTTCGGCGTCATCAATGAAAGCAAAAAATATAAGAGATTTAAGTATTGCAGGTTTTGGAAGAGACTTTGAAGTGGACTTAGCAATAAAAGATATCAGCTTAATCTCAAATTAGTTTATTTATTCCCATTCTTTTCAAACTCTTTTAAATATTTCTCATAATCCTCCCAATCATGGGGGGTTCCTGCTCTAGGCTTTTCCATTTTGCTAGCACGCTTTAAAGCCTTGGTTGATAGGCTGCTAGGATTCTCTTTGAAAAATTTGCTGAATGCTCTTTTGATTAAGTTTTTCATTTATCGATTGAGGATTTTAAGAAGCTTTTTCATAAAACGCTTTAATATTTTTGCAGAATCTCTTTCATTGAATGACTCAATGACCTCTGCTTGGGAGTAACCATCCCAAAAAGTGATTTGATGAAATTGTTCTAATTTTTTTAACTCCAACGAAGCCGAGTCAAGATTCTGCTCATCTATTAAATAAATCTTTATCTGCTCTTCGTTTGCTGAAATGCTGATATTTTCATAAGTTGAAAAATATGATTTAAAGAGATTTTCAACTCTTTGATTAAAGGTAAATCGTTGCATAAATTAATTACAATCTTGCGAGAGGCAAAAAACTATATTTTTATCAGTAGCACTTAATTCGAAGAGTCTAAATTTCTTAGCTCTTTGATTTTTTCTAAACTCACTTTATCTTTTAAGCTCATCACAAATGCAGCAACTGATAAAACCAATATAGCTCCAGCCTCACCAAGCACAACCCATGCATCCATCTCTTTGCTTTGCATCACAATCAGTCTACAGAGTGCAGTGATTGCAATAATAATAGGTAGGGTGACAGGAATTCTATTGGTGCTATAAAAAGCTCCCACCATTCCGATAATTTCCACATAAATAAATAACATGAACAGATCAGGTAATGTAATTTCTTGAGCTAATGCCATGTCAAAAATGTACATAGCCGAGGCTATGCATGTAGCAATTCCAATAATAGCTAAAAGTAATTTTTCACTTGCAATGGTTGTCCAATGCAAACTTTTGGTAAATTTAGATTGTTTATCATTCATTAATTAATCATACCAAAGGAATATAGGATGAAATTTTTTTTTACTGATAAGTAGAAAATATTTATTTTGATATTATTTTCTAATTGCATCGATCATGACCTTAACTTTTTCCGGTTTTATGTCCGGAGTGATGCCATGACCAAGGTTAAAAACAAACCCTGGATACTCATTCATAATGGTGCAAATTTTTTGAGTTTCATTCCAGATAGTTTCATCAGGCCCAAGCAGAACATGTGGATCGAGATTTCCTTGAAGAGCATATTTATTTTTTAAATTCAAAGCGATGCTCTCAATATCCTCTTGCCAATGAAGGCTTATGCAAGATATATCTTCAAATATTAAGTCAGTAATTTTTTTCTTTGGAGCTTTTTCAAATAAAATAATAGGGATATTTGAAGTGACAGGATCTGCTTTAAGTTGATTGGTAAGGAGTCGGGTGTATCGCAATGAGAAATCTTCTAAATCCTTGTCTGACAATAAATCTGCCCATGAATCAAAAATTTGAAGCGCATTAACCCCACTTAAAACTTGTTGTCTTAAATATTCGTAGCAAGCATTGCTAAGAATTTCTAAAAATTCTTCCAGCTCATCTGGATGTTCCTTCATAAATTTTTTTGTTTTTCTAAAATCTTTTGACCCGCCGCCCTCAATTGCATATGCAGCAAGGGTCCAGGGACTGCCACAGAAACCTATTAAAGGTAAGTCCTTTGGTAGCTGTTTTTTGGTTTCTTCAACTGCTTTAAAGACGTAATCAACGGCATTAACATCAAATCGTATTAATTTTTTAATATCTTGAGGAGATGAAATGGGATTGCTAAATCTGGGACCTTCTCCTTCATGAAATGCTAAACCAAGATTCAAAGCATCTGGGATAGTCAAGATATCAGAAAAGAGAATTGATGCATCTAAATCAAAGCGATCAATTGGTTGTAAGGCTAGTTCGGCACAGGTTTTGGGTTGTTTGCACATATCCAAGAAGTTGCTGTAATTTTTTCTTATTTCTTGGTATTCAGGAAGGTATCTGCCAGCTTGGCGCATAAACCATACTGGTGGAATCGAATTAGTTTGAAGGCTCAAAGCCTTTAAAAATTTTGAATTATTCATTTATGAAAGGAATTGTATGATACTTTTGGCAGCTTCTCTTCCTTCCCAAATTGCAGTGACAACTAAATCAGACCCTCTGACCATGTCACCACCAGAGAAAATTTTAGGATTGGTAGTTTGAAACTTAAATTCCTGTTTTTCAGGAGCTATCACTAATCCAGATTTATCAGTCTTAATTTCATAATCTTTAAACCAGTCTGCTGGATTGGCTCTAAAGCCAAACGCTACAATAACCTCATCAGCTGGATAAATTTTTTCACTATTTTGAATAGGGACTGGAACTCTTCTGCCATTTTGGTCTGGCTCTCCTAATTTAGTTTGAATGGTCTTCACTCCTTCAACATTTTTTCCTCCAATGATTTCAATTGGTTGAATGTTAAATTCAAATTGCACGCCTTCTTCTTTTGCATTGATCACTTCTCTTCTAGAGCCAGGCATATTTTTCTCATCTCTTCTGTACAAGCAAGTTACAGACTTTGCTCCTTGTCTAATGGCAGTTCTATTGCAATCCATTGCAGTGTCTCCACCACCTAAAATTACAACATCCTTGCCTTTAAAATTAATATAGTCAGATTCTTTTTGTTTAAATTTTAAAAGATGATTTGTATTCCCAATGAGATAATCGATTGCTTTGTGAGCTTGTGGCAAATCTTCTCCTTTAAAACCTCCTTCTAGCGAAGTGTAGGTTCCCATTCCCAGAAACACTGCATCATATTCTGCATGCAGCTTTTTGAAGGAAATATCTTTACCAATTTCTTTATTAAGATGAAATTTAATACCCATTTCTTCAAGAATTTTTCGTCTTCGTCTTACCACGCTTTTTTCTAACTTAAATTCAGGAATTCCAAATGTGAGCAGGCCGCCAATTTCTGAATGCTTATCATAGACATCACAATGAATCCCAGCTCTGATTAGGATATCTGAGCATCCAATACCTGCAGGTCCAGCACCCACAATTGCAACTTTCTTTTGAGTCCACACTCTATTGCTTAGATCAGGTCTCCAGCCCATATCTATTGCTTTATCTGTTATGTATTTTTCAATATTCCCAATACTTACAGCTCCAAATCCATCATTTAGTGTGCAAGCTCCCTCACACAAACGATCTTGAGGGCAAACTCGACCACACATTTCTGGTAGAGAGTTTGTTTGATGACATAAATCAGCTGCCCCCATAATATTTCCCTCATTTACGAGCTTTAACCAATCAGGAATATAGTTATGAACTGGGCACTTCCATTCGCAATATGGATTTCCGCAATCTAGACATCGATGGGATTGATGAGATGCTTCAGATTGATTGTAATCACCATATATCTCAACAAAATTTATTTTCCTTTCTTCTATATTTTTTTTATTGGGGTCATAGCGGCCGACTTCTAGAAATTGAAAATCATTTTCCAGAGGAACATGCTCAATATACTCTGATCTAGATTTAAAATTTTCAGGAGAGAGTGTTGTAGATATTGGAATAGTGCTTTGACTCAGAAGCTCTTTGCGCCATTCAAATAACCTCACTTTTGCTTCGTCTAAATCGGTAATAGGGGCAAAAGATTTTGTTACGTATTTTCTGTTTAATCTAATTTTTCCATAAAAGTAAGGAGATCGAGGTTGAGTAAAAAGCAACAAGCCTTTTTCAATCTTATATTGTTTATTTTTTGCACTCATTAAGTTGTGTTATTTCTGCCTTCTATGTATGACATAGTATGACATTGTTGTGTTAATATGTATAACTTAATGCCACAACAAAATAAAAATATATCGTTATATCAGGAGTCTCAAGCTAAGGATAATTGCGGTTTTGGGTTGATAGTTAATCGACATGGAATTCAAAACAGGGATGTGGTCAAACGTTCCATTGCTGGTTTAACTAGCATGACTCACAGAGGGGCAATTGGGGCGGATGGCAAAACCGGTGATGGTTGCGGGCTTTTATTTGATTTAAATCAAGCTTTTTTTCAAAGGCAAATAAAAACAGAATTAAATATTCAATTGCCAGAATTGTTTGGCGTTGCCCAAATTTTTTCATCTGCTGCCATAACACCAGATCTACCAGCTATCAAAAAAATTCTTAAATTAGAAAATCTAATCCTTGAGTGCGTTAGAGAAGTGCCAATTAACCCATCTGTTCTTGGCAAAATAGCATGTGAATCTTTGCCAAAAATTAATCAAATATTTATTACGCCTATTTCAAAGGATTTTAATAGAGAAAGATTTGAGTCTTGTCTTCTTCAGGCCAGAAAAAAAATTGAAGAGCTGCATGATGATGATGAAAAGTTATACATCTGCAGCATGTCGAGTCAAACAATTGTTTACAAAGGTTTAATGCTCCCTGATGCAATTAGTAACTTTTACACCGACATCGCTAAAAAGTCATTCACAGCCAAGATCTGCTTATTTCATCAAAGATTCTCTACAAATACTCAACCAAGATGGCATTTAGCTCAACCTTTTAGGCTTCTTGCACATAATGGTGAAATCAATGCGATTAGAGGAAATAGAAATTGGGTTAAAGCTCGCGCTTCTAAGTTTTCTACTCCTCTGATTCCAGGAATTAGCCAATTTAAATCACTGGTTAACGAAACAGGCTCTGATTCATCAGCTCTAGATAACATGATCGAGTTACTGGTAAAGGGTGGAATTAATTTCTTTAGATCTATCCGAATGGTCTTACCGCCTGCCTGGCAAAATATTCATACAATGGACCCTGAGGTTAGAGCGTTCCACGAATATAATTCAATGCATATGGAAGCATGGGATGGTCCTGCTGGTATTGTCATGTCAGATGGGGAATGGGCAATCTGTGTTTTAGATAGAAATGGATTAAGACCAGCTAGATACCAGGTATTAACCAATGGAATGATTGCAGTGGCCTCTGAAACAGGCATTTATCCAGTTGCCGATGAAGAGATTTTGCAAAAAGGACGCATAGGTCCTGGTGGAATTTTTGCTGTCAACACTGAGTCTGGAGAAATTCTCGACCAAAATATGATTGATGAACAGCTCAAACAAAGCAAGCCTTACAGAGATTGGTTAAAAAAATCTGCGATTTATCTTGAATCTACTTTAGATGCATTTGAAGGTCCAGGCATAAAAAAAATTCCGCATTCAGAATTAATAAAATCATCAAAACTCTTTTCTTTATTCAATGAAGAGAGGGTTTCTGTAATTAAACCGCTTGCACTTGATGGTCTTGAGGGCACAGGCTCAATGGGCGATGATACTGCTTTGGCAATGTTAAGTTCAATGCCAAGGTCTATCTATGATTACTTCAGGCAACAATTTGCTCAGGTAACAAATCCACCGATTGATTCCCTAAGAGAATCGAGCGTCATGTCTCTAGAGGCATGCTTTGGGCCTGAGTTAAATATTTTTGAGGAATCAAAAGATCATGCTAAAAGAATTGTCAGCACTTCTCCTGTTCTTTCACACAAAAAGCTTGCAGCGTTATTAAAAAATCCTTATTTTTCTTCCAAAAATTTTGATCTGCAGTATTCATCGAAATCAAATCTCAAGGATGCTTTGAATGCATTAACTAAAAAAGTGGTTGCTGCTGTGCGAAAGGGAGAGGTGATTATTCACTTAAATGAAAAATTGCCAGATAGAAATAAGCTATCAATTAATGCATTGCTTGCAGTTGGCTGCATACACCAAGAGTTGGTTAGGTTAGGCCTTAGATCAGATGCTAATTTGATAGTAAGCTCTGCCTCAGCAAGAGACACCCATCAGATTGCATGTTTGCTTAGTTTTGGAGCCACTGCTGTTTTTCCTTGGCTGGCTTTTCAAACAATCCTAGATTTAACCTATCGGAATGAGCTGAAAGGCAGTCCAACCGCTAATTGTGCTAAATATCGCAAAGGTATTAATAAAGGACTTTTAAAAATTATCTCAAAAATTGGTATCTCGACTATTTCAAGTTATAGGGGTTCTCAATTACATGAGATTGTTGGCTTAGGCTCAGATATAGTCGATTTATCTTTTACCAATACAGCGAGCAGAGTGGGAGGAAAAACTTTCAAAGATTTGGATGAAGAAATGCGATCTTTGAATAATTATGCAAATTCCAATGTAAGTGAAATTGGCCTTGGGGGACTATTAAAATTTGTCCATGGTGGCGAATATCATACCTATAACCCTGAGGTTGTAAAAAAACTCCAAGAAGCCGTGAGCACTGGATCCAGCAAAACATATCAAGAGTATGCAGATCTTGTTAATCTCAGGAAGCCTGCAATGCTAAGAGATCTGATGGAGGTTAAATTTCCAGTAAAACCCAAAAAGGTTCAGCTTGAAAACACAAAGCATTTGTTAAAAAAGTTTGATTCAGCAGGGATGAGCCTTGGCGCACTATCTCCAGACGCTCATGAAACATTGGCCGAAGCAATGAATAGCATGGGAGCAAGATCAAATTCTGGAGAGGGCGGAGAAGCAAAAGAGAGATATGGCACTTCTAAGATGTCAAAAATAAAACAAGTTGCTTCTGGTCGCTTTGGTGTAACGCCTGAGTACTTAGTAAACGCAGAGGTTTTGCAGATCAAAATAGCCCAGGGTGCTAAACCAGGCGAGGGCGGGCAACTTCCTGGCGGCAAAGTCAATTCATTAATTGCAAAGCTGAGATACTCAACTCCTGGAATTACTTTGATTTCTCCTCCACCTCATCATGATATTTATTCAATTGAGGACTTAGCTCAACTAATCTTTGATCTCAAGCAAGTAAATTCAAAAGCATTGGTTTCAGTCAAATTAGTGTCTGAGCCTGGAGTAGGAACAATCGCAGCCGGTGTTGCAAAGGCATATGCAGATTTAATAACTATTTCTGGTCATGATGGTGGAACAGGCGCAAGTCCCCTGTCTTCTATTCGCTACGCAGGCTCTCCTTGGGAGCTTGGTTTATCCGAGGCTCATCAAGCTTTGAGAGCGAGCAATCTCCGACATAAAGTTAGATTGCAAGCTGATGGCGGTCTGAAGACTGGTTTAGATGTAGTCAAAGCAGCAATTCTTGGTGCAGAATCATTCGGTTTTGGGACGGGTCCAATGATTGCAATGGGCTGTAAATACTTGAGAATTTGCCATCTCAACAATTGTGCTACAGGCGTCGCAACTCAAAGAAGAGATATCATTGATCATCACTTTATTGGCGAAAAAGAGAGAGTTATAAATTACTTCACATTTATTGCTAATGAGGTGCAAGAAATTTTAGCTAGATTAGGAGTTCGTAACCTTGAATCCATTATTGGTCAAACTCAGTATTTAAAAGATATTACTCAGGACAATATTTCAACAGCAAATATTGATTTATCCCCAATTTTATTTTCTGACAAAAAATCGAATGCTCCGCATTACTGCAATACTCCATCAAATGATCCTTGGGATAAGGGGAATTTAAACTCAAAGATTCTACAAGATATAAAATCTTCAATTGCCAATGACCATTCATCGGATTTTTATTATGACATTTCTAATCGTGATAGGTCTGTTGGTGCTCAAGCCTCAGGTTTGATTGCATCTTTGTATGGTGAAGAGGGATTAAAGCAAAAGCAAACTCTGAATTTTAAGGGGTCTGCGGGCCAAAGTTTTGGTGTATGGAATGCAGCAGGCCTCAATTTAAAATTAAATGGTGACGCAAATGATTATGTAGGCAAAGGCATGAATGGCGGCAAGATAGTAATCTCAAGCTCTGCTGAATATGCTTCTCAAGACTCTCCAACTGTTTTGGTAGGTAACACTGCACTATATGGTGCAACAGGGGGTGAGCTTTATGTTGGAGGGTGTGTTGGCGAAAGATTCGCTGTAAGAAATTCTGGAGCATCCGCTGTAATTGAAGGCGCAGGAGATCATTGTTGTGAATACATGACAGGTGGACATGTGACTGTTTTGGGTAATGTGGGCGCAAATTTTGGAGCCGGCATGACAGGCGGTTTTGCATATGTTTTAGATACCAACAGAAGATTTTTTGATCAATGCAATCGTAGTCTTGTTAATTTGGACAGAATTGTTAGTGAAGAAATGGAATCTCACAGGAAATTTTTAAAGCAAATCATTGCGCGTCATATCAAAGAAACTAAAAGCGAAAGAGCAAAAGTAATATTAGATGAGTTCGACAGGTATGAGCCCTCATTCTGGCTGGTCTCACCTGCCGCTTTGAATATTCAAGATTTGTTAAAAGCAACCACAGCTAACGCTGCTTAGTTTAATCCTGCATCGCTTTTTTAAGATTTTTTGTATCAAATGCACTCGTCACTGTTGCATTCGATAATTGATTTAGCAGAACTAGATTCAATCTACCCGCTTTAATTTTTTTATCTCTAAGAATATATGGTTTTAGTTCTTCATAATTGTATTGATTAAGAGATAGATCAAATTCAAACATTTCTAATAACGCAATAACTTTTTTGTGATCTTTTTCAGAAATAAGGCTCTCTAAATAAGAAATTTTAGAAGCAATTTTCATTCCTTTTGCCACAGCCTCTCCGTGCAGGATTTTTTTATATTTCCCATGTGCTTCAATGGCATGACCAAAAGTATGACCAAAATTCAAAATTGCACGAATGCCATTTTCCTTCTCATCCTGTGTCACAATTTGGGCCTTAGTATGAATCGATGCAAAAATTATTTCTTCAATAATCTTATGATGCATTAATAAAATCTCCTTAGGATGTCTTTTCAGCAATGAAAATAGAGATTTATTTTTAATCAAGGCGTATTTTATTACCTCAGCTAAACCAGCCTTAAACTCTCGATTTGATAGTGTTTTCAGCACGGATGTATCTATGATGACACCTTTAGGGTTATAAAATGCTCCAACAAGATTTTTGCCTGCTGATATATTGATTGCGGTCTTCCCCCCGACAGAAGAATCTACCTGAGCGAGAAGTGTGGTAGGTATTTGTATAAATGGAATGCCCCTCAAGTAAGAGCTAGCAACATAGCCAGAGATATCCCCAACCACGCCACCACCGACGGCAATGATTAAATCTGTCCTGTCAAAATTACTCTCTGCTAAAAAATTTAATATTTTCTGAAAGTTTTGAATAGATTTCGCTTTTTCTCCTTGCTGCAAAATAATCTCAAAAACTTTGGTTGATGGTTTGCAAGCAGCTTTAACTTTTTTGACTATCTTTTGAGGCACTCCATCATCTGTAATAATGAGTGTTTTTTTATGCTCTTTAAGCAGAGGAGCAATATTTTTCCTTGAGATAGCTTCTTTGCTTATTAGAATTTTGTACTTATTTTTTCTTTGACCTGCAAAGAGTTCTTTAGCCATAATTTTTAACGAGTTTAACTATTTCGTTTGCAACCTCTGAGCCACTTTTATTCTCAGTATCAATTATATGATCAGACACTTCTTCATATAAAGACTGTCTTGACTTTTGAAGATCTGCTAGAACTTTTGCAGGATCTTGATCTTTTAACAATGGCCTATCTTTATCTTTGGCTGTTCTTTCAATCTGGACTTTTAAAGGAGTATGAAGATAAAAAACAGTACCTCTTGATGCTAGCAGCTCTCTATTTTCATCTTCAATGACAATACCACCACCGGTCGCCAGAACAATTGAATTTAGTGCAACCATTTCTTTTAATGTGGCGGTTTCACGTTTTCTAAAACCAGCTTCGCCCTCAATATCAAAAATCCAATCTATTGTAACGCCAGTGCTTTCTTCAATCTTTGCATCAGTATCATGGAAATCTAAAAATAGCTCTCCAGCCACGATCTTCCCAACAGTGGTTTTTCCAGAGCCCATAGGACCAACAATAAAAATATTCATACTTCGTTTTTTAAGTTGCTGATTCTATCATTTATAGGAGTAAAATAATTCTAATTCATGTATCAAAATATTTGAGCGTTAACATTAAAAACATAATTATTTAATTTGTATGTTTGTTAGATTAATAAATTGGGCATTATTAGCCACATTAATAGGCACTCTTGTATCAATATTTACTATTGGAGCTGGATATCTCTTTATAAAGCCCAGTCTCCCAGAAATTAATTTAGTTGATGAAGATGTATTGCAAATACCTTTAAAAGTTTATACGTCTGATGGTGTCTTAATTGGTGAGTTTGGGGATCAGAAAAGAAGAACTATTGAATATAAGGAGATCCCACAAAATCTAAAAAATGCATTTTTAGCCGCTGAAGATGATCAATTTTTCGAACATAGCGGTGTAAGGCTAACTTCTCTTGTCAGAGCAGCCTACCAAATGGTTCAATCGGGCGAAATTGTGAGTGGCGGGGGTACAATTACGATGCAGGTTGTTAGAGGATACCTGCTATCTCGTGATCAAAAAATCATTCGAAAAATTAAAGAAATCTATCTCGCCTTTGAGTTAGAAAGCTCTGCAAGTAAAGAAGAAATTTTCGCTCTCTATCTCAATACTATTTTTTTAGGCAATCGATCATATGGTGTAGAGGCTGCAGCAAATAAATATTTTTCTAAATCTATTAATGAGCTAACTCTTGCTGAATCTGCATTAATTGCATCATCAGCTCAGCTTCCTTCGAGAATTAACCCTATTCGCTCTCCCGATAGATCAATTATTAGACGTAACTGGATTTTGGGAAGAATGTATAAGCTTGGATATATTGGTAAAGCCCAGTTCTTGCTTGCGAAGGCTGAGCCCATTAACTTAACTCAATTAGATTCAAGCTTTTCATTGGATGGACGACACATTGCTGAAATCGCTAGACAAGCGATGATCGAAAGATATGGCTTATCGGTATACAAAGATGGCTTATCAGTTTTCACTACAATAGATTCCTCACTTCAGCAGGCAGCTCTTGATAGTGCTGCAAATAATTTATATGCATATGATAAACGTCATGGCTGGAGGGAGCCTGCGAATCTTTTATCAAAAATTCCTGACTTTATTTTTAAAGAATTGCAAGATGGAAACTTAGATATTTTATATCAAGATTCAAATACCCTTGATGAGCTAGGCATGAGGCAGCTAAACATATCTGTAATCAGAGATTTTTTTGAAGAGTTTGCCAATTCAGATAGACATTCAGTCGGAATCGTCATGGATGTAAAACCAGAAAGAATCATATATCTAAATAATTCTTTTCAATTAGAGAGTTTATTTTGGGATGATGTTTATGAGTGGGCTAGGTCAAGAATAGATATTAATAAATTAGGGCCTCGGCCTCAAAACTTCTATGACATTCTTCGTTTAGGAGATTTAATATATCTGTCTGAGTTAAATGGAAATTATTATCTTGATCAAGTCCCCGATGCCGAAGTGGCATTTATTTCTACAGATCCTTCTAATGGGGCAATTAAGACTTATATCGGTGGATTGAATTTCTCAAAAAGTAATTTCGATAGGGTGAAACAATCATATCCTCAAGCTGGGTCAAGCTTTAAGCCATTTATATATGCCTCTGCTTTTGCGAATGGTTACAAGGCATCTGACAAAATAAATGATGCTCCTATTATTTTTGAAGACTCAAATTTGGAGAGTAGCTGGAGACCTGAAAATTATACTGGTAAATTTTATGGGCCCATTAGGCTCAGGGAAGCCCTAGTTCAGTCAGTGAATTTAGTTTCTATTAAGTTGTTGAGAGAAATGGGGATCACGCAGACTCAAAACTATCTATCAAGATTTGGATTTCCTAAGTCCAGATTAGCTCCAGATTTGTCTTTGGCACTTGGATCATCAAGCTTTTCTCCGGCTGAGATGGTTCGAGCATACAGTATTATGGTTAACGCTGATGATCCTAAAGATTTATTCTTTATAGAAAGGGTAGTAGATAGAAATGGAAAAACTATTTTTCAAAATCCTCAAATGAAAAATAAGAAAAAAAATATTGATGGTTTTCCATGGTTTCAAACTAACTTAACAGAGGAAATCAAACCTTTTTATTTGTTACCACCCATCCAAAAGGAGTCCTTAGCACCAATTGATCCTAGAGTAACTTTTATTACAAAAGATATATTGCGGGAGGCTCTTTCGAGAGGGAGTAATGGAAGAAAAGTCCAAGTTTTAAATAGAAGTGATATTGCGGGAAAAACGGGCACAACAAATGACGCAATAAGTACTTGGTTTTCTGGCTTTCATAAAGATTTAGTAACGACTGTTTGGGTTGGAACTGATGATTTTTCCTCTTTGGGAGATAATGAATTTGGTTCCAGTATTGCTTTGCCTACTTGGGTTGATTTTATGAAAACAGCATTGGTAGATCTGCCTGAAGAAGACTGGAAAATTCCAAAGGGTTTGTCTTATGTGAGAGTTGATCGTGAGACAGGCAGGCCAGTTGATGAAAAAAGCAAAAACTCTTACTTTGAACTTTTTTTAGATGAATAGACCTAACTTTTAAAAATGCTGTTAGAAATGAACAACCAATAATTTTCAATATAGCTGCTAGGAATTTCTTTAAACTTATTTCTAATAAATCTAGAAATCATGCCTTCCATTATTGAGGTAATCAGATGAGCGCTTTGACCAGCAGTTAATTGCAAGGAATCTTTCTTTGTAGAGAGCAATTGTTTAATTGCAAGCTCTAATCTTTCATAGAACTGATTTACGGAGTCGATGACATTTTGCTCACTCGGTCCCAATGCTTCGCGAGATAAAATTCGAGCAAAACCTTTGTTTTTTTCTAAAAATATTGCGTAAAAAAAGAATATCAACCTAACTTTTTCTTCTGCCTCAATATCAGCATCGTTTTTTATTTCTCCAACTTTCTGGAAGATTGTTTGATCGCAAAATGTAAACAGTTCTAAAAAAATTGATCTTTTGCTAGGAAAATGTCTATAAAGGGCAGCTTCAGTTACACCACTTTCAGCAGCAAGAACTGCCGTTGTTACCTTCGTCGCATCTCTTTCCTCCAAAAGCTTTGCTAAGCTTTGAAGAATAATTTGTTTTCTGTCTTTTGACATAGCTTTAGCTTAGCTCAATGTTAATTGTTTCATCAATTTTTTTTAGTTGATTGAGGAATATATTTTGTATTTCATTTAGCCTCTCTGGAGAATTTGCTTCAAACCTCAAAACAAGCTTTGGTGTTGTATTTGAGGCTCGAAGTAAACCCCAGCCATCATTAAAGTTTACTCTTAGGCCATCTATTGTGATCTTTTCACCTTCTCCAAAATCAGATTGCGAAACAAAATCTTCAACTATTTTGAATTTTTTATCTTCATCTACATTTATATTTATTTCAGGTGTCGAATAGGCTTTTGGCAATTGATCAAAAATTGTTGAAAGAGAGGATGTAGAGTTTTTTATTACTTCTATAAGCCTGAAAGCTGAATAATGTCCGTCATCGAAGCCATACCATTTGTCATTAAAAAAGATATGGCCACTCATTTCCCCAGCAAGTGGTGCATTGGTTTTTTTAAGGGCATTTTTAATATGAAAATGTCCTGTAGGAGACATTATTGGTATGCCGCCAGCCTCAGTAATCATTTTGGCAAGTAAATTGGTGCACTTCACATCAAATATAATTTTTTTACCCTTGCTATTTTGCAACACTGTTTTGCTGAATATCATCATAAGCTGATCCGGGTAAATAATTTCGCCTAGATTGCTTACTACCCCCAACCTGTCCCCATCCCCATCAAAAGCAATGCCAAGATCTGCTTCTTCTGCTTTTACAATTTCTATAAGGTCTTGAAGATTTTCTACCTTGCCTGGATCAGGATGATGATTGGGAAAATTTCCATCAATTTCACAAAATAACTCCACTACTTCATGCCCAAGTGCACGCATTAATTTGGGTCCAATTTCTCCAGCCGAACCATTGCCACAATCAACAACAACCTTGATTTTTTTTGAGTTCTTGGATGCTTGAGATATTACCTCTTCAATATATTCATCCATTAAATCGTTCTTAATAATTTCAGATCCAATGTCTTTAGAATTTGGTTTATTTGAAATTAAATGCAGTATCTCAATCCCAGAGACTGGCATGTCATTTATTACAATTTTAAAGCCATTATAATTTTTTGGATTATGGCTTCCAGTTATCATAACGCCTGATTTGGAGTTCAGTTTTTTTGCAGCAAAATAAAGAAGCGGGCTTGTTACTATGCCTACATTCACCACATTGATTCCAAGAGATTGCAATTCTTTTGAAAGTAATTTCAATATGTTTTCTCCAGACAGTCGCCCATCTCTGCCTAGAGCTAGCTCATTTACCCTTTCATCAATACATTTTCTTGCTATAGCAGATGCTATAGCTTTGATTGAAAATTCATTGATTTGCTCAGGCACTATTCCGCGAATGTCATATTCCCTGAAAATGGATTCATCGATCATAGCAATTTTAATTTCATTATATGAGTTGTTTTGTCATAATAGCTGAGACTTAAAACCATAGACAACATGTTTCTTAACACTGACTCAAAATTTATTTGGCTAAATGGAAATTTTCAGCCATTTAACGATACAAATATTCATCTCTTATCCAATACCCTGCATTACGGAATGGGAGTTTTTGAGGGCGTGAGAGCATATGAAACAAATGATGGGGGAGCCATATTTAGGTTGACTGATCACACTGAAAGACTATTTTCTGCAGCATCAAAAATTAATATCAGCATTCCTTATTCTGCAGAAGAATTGTGCCAAGCTCAAATAGATACAATGTCTAAGAATAACCTTAGAGAAGGTTACATTAGACCGATTGTTTTTCTTGGGAGTGAGTCTATGGGTCTAAGGTCCCAACATTCGCTTTCTGTTAATGTTGCTGTTGCTTGCTGGGAATGGCCTTCGTATATGGATCCAGACGCTAAGAAAAATGGTATATCAGTTGTTAAATCTCCGTTCCAGCAGTATGACAATCCCTTGTACTCAAACAACAAAATTATCGGTACATATGTTAATTCAATTATGGCGGTTAATGATGCTATTTCCAAAGGGGCTGAAGAAGCAATACTTTTGGATAAACATGGCTACATTTCTGAGGGTAGTGGAGAAAATCTTTTTATCGTAAAAAACTCTGTATTAATTACCCCCACAACAGATTATTGTTTAAATGGGATTACTCGACAAAGCGTAATGTCTATTGCTAAAAATCTTAATTATTCAGTTGAAGAAAGGAACCTAACTTTTGAAGAATTATTGGATGCTGATGAAGCTTTTTATTCAGGGACCGCTGTTGAGATTACCCCAATTACAACCGTTGATGGATCTTCAATTGGCTCAGGCGTTATTGGTCCAATTACTGAGATTCTGCAAAATAAATATTCTGAAATAGTCTGCGGTCAAGATACCCGCTACTCAGACTGGCTTACTGCAATCTAAACTTACATTTAACTTGAATCAAAAATTAAATATTGCTATCTCTAGCTATCGCAGTGCTCCATTTGGGGGCGGTCAAGGTATATTTATTTATGAGCTATCAAAGGCATTACAAGCACTTGGACATAATGTAAGTATTATCTCCGGTCCTCCATATCCTAATCTAGAGCCAGATATTAACTTGATTAAATCTCCTGGATTAGATCTATTTAGCACTTTTGTATTTAAAGAGAGGCTTTCTCTTTTTAGAAATAAAAAAAATAAATCTCTAAATGATTGGTATGAATTTTTTTCTGCTTTATTGGGAGGATTTCCGGAAATCAAAACATTTGGAGATAGGCTGAATAAGATACTGACTGAGCCCTCCTTCGATGTGTTAATTGATAATCAATCTATTAGTTATGGTATTCTTGATATTCAGAAAAAACTTCCTGTTCTGGAGATCATCCATCATCCCATTACAAAAGATTACAAATATGATCTTGAATTCTCAAAAGGAATAATTCAAAAAATTTCAAAATGGCGATGGTTTTCTTTCTTAAAAATGCAAAAAAAAGTTGCTCCTAAACTTCAAGCTATTGCAACTCCATCATTTAATTCAAAAAAAGATATCGCACAAGATTTTAATGTTTCAAGCAAAAATATTTCTGTAATACCTAACGGAATTGATTTTCAAAAATTTTCCCCTAAAAAAAATATTCCTCGAATTCCTGGGCAGATCATTACCACTGCAAGCGCAGATGTTCCTTTGAAAGGCTTAGATTTTACTTTAAGGGCTGTGGCTGACTTAAAAAAAGATTTCCCCTATATTAGATTGGTTGTTATCGGAGCTGCCAGAGCAGGCGGTCACACAGAGCGTTTGATACAAAAACTGAAAATTGAAGCTAACATTGTTTACAAAACTAACTTAACAAAAGAAGAAATTGCTTTTGAATATGCAAACAGCAATATCGCAATTGTTAGCTCATTATATGAGGGATTTGGTTTTCCTGTTGGAGAGGCAATGGCAAGTGGTATCCCTTTAATAGCTACCAATGTCGCATCTATTCCTGAAATCACTAGCACCTTTGCTGAGCTAATTCCTGCGAGTGATTCAAAGAGCATTGAAAGATCAATACGAAATATTCTTTCCAACCCCTCTAAATATCAGAATAGAGCTGACGAGGGCAGAAAACATATAATAGAAAACTATGATTGGCATAAAATTTCACAGTCTTACGAGAGTTTGATTTATAAAATAATCCAGGATTTTAAATGCTAACTTTTAATTTTAATAAAATTCACCTCCCGCCTAATGCACGAATCTTAGATGTTGGTTGTGGAGAAGGGCGTCATATTTTTGGTTCTTTGCATACATATACAGATGTTTATTGCATTGGAATTGATCAAGATATTGCCTCTCTAAGTAAATGCAAAGAAGGCTTAGATTTTTTTAAGGAACTAGATACTGCCTCAACAGTTTTTATGCAAGGATCTGTCTACAATCTTCCATTCGAAAATAACAGCTTCGATCTTGTTATCTGTTCAGAGGTTCTGGAGCATTTAGATAATTACCATACTGCAATTGAAGAGATTTATAGAGTCCTGAAATCCAAGGGAAAATTTTTACCTAGCGTTCCTTCATTTTGGCCTGAAAAAATTTGTTGGGCTCTCTCATCGGGTTATCAAAATATGCCTGGCGGTCATGTAAGAATCTTTAAGAAACGCCAAGTAATCAATGAGATCAAAGAACATGGGTTTACTTATAATCATTCCGAAAGATTTCATGGTTTGCATAGTGCCTACTGGTGGCTGCGCTGTCTTTTTTGGAATAACCAAGAGACAAATTATCTAGTGAAGATTTATAAAAAATTTCTTGAATATCAAATTCTTCAAAGTCCGGCATGGTTAAATAACTTTGAAAAAATTCTTAATCCTATTTTTGGTAAAAGCATTGCATTTTATTTTGAAAAGAAATGAAAAAGTTTCCAAATATCTCCAGCATTAATCCTGATTCTCTTGATGGACTAAATCATTTGGGTAGATTTTTAGATGAGGCTCAATTTCTTTCTGGGGCCATTCCCTCCAATCAAGATGGCTCTCATGATCCCTGGGATCATCTTGAGGCCGTCATGGGTTTGACTACTTTAGGCTATAACAGCCAAGCCCTTAAAGGCTTGCATTGGATGTCTGCCAATCAGAACGAAGATGGTAGCTGGTATAACTTATATAAGGATGAAGAGCCATTAGAACTCAACAAACAAACTAATTACGCATCATACATTGCTGTTGCTGTATGGCATTTTTATTTGCTTAATAATGATATTAATTTTCTACAAAGTTTTTGGGAGCCAGTTAAAAAAGGCATTTTATTTTCTCTTTCTCTTCAACATAGTAATGGAGCCATTGCCTGGAATATAAATGAGTTTGAAACAATTGATGAGGATTATCTGTTAACTGGCTGCAGCTCTATTGCAAAAAGTTTTGAGTGCGCAATTGCCATTTGCCAAGTTTTAGGCCGTCATAATTACGAGTCAGAATGGAAAATTGCACATTCAAAATTAATAACAGCGCTTGAAAATCCATCTGAAATATTTGACTTACAGAAAGACCGCAGTAGGTTTTCAATGGATTGGTATTATCCGATTCTAGGCGGAATTAATTCAAAACAAAGAATTGCTGCTTTAATAACAAAAATTCAAGATTCTTTTTGGGTTGAGGGTCTTGGAATTAAATGTGTATCAGATGAGCCTTGGGTAACTGTTGCTGAGACCAGCGAGTGCTCTATTGCATATAAAAAAATTGGAGAAGATAAAATAGCATTAGAGCTTCTTCATAATGCTATTGCTATAGTTGATAACAAGAACATACCCTACATGGGTTGGCAATTTAAAGAAAATATTTACTGGCCAGAAGAAACACCTGCTTGGACCTCAGCGGCATGCATTTTAGCAGCTGATGCGAATAACAGACTGACCTCTGGGGCTGATTTATTTCTTAAACAACAATTTAAGCCTTAGTTAGACAAACAATGGTATCAACTCTTTCGAATAGTTTAAAACCTTCCTTTTGAGCTTTTTGATAAACTAGATATGGAGCTTGTCCGCCATCCTCTGGTTTCTCATAAATATCATGAATTACCAATGCTCCCTGAGAATGAAGTTTACTACTCCAATTATCATAATCGTTCATTGCCGATACTTCAGTATGACTACCGTCAATAAATAAGAGCCCTAGTTCTGTTCCCCATGATGATGCGATAGAATTTGCATTGGCAAGAATTGGAACGACCCATTTACTTTCTTCAAATTGCTGAAGGTTTGATTGCATTAAAGGCACCGTATTAACTCGGCCTAATTTTTCATCATAAATTTCCGCATCAAAATATTCTTCACCTAGCTGGTGTTCCTCGGAACCAGAATGATGGTCCACGGTATAAACCAACTGATTATGAATTGCACTTCCTGCAGCTATATAAAGTGCAGACTTTGCTCCAAACGTACCAATTTCAAGAGCTGGCCCATAAGGAGAAAACTTTTCCGCCCATTTCGTCAATGCCAATCCCTCATGACTGGGCATGAAGCCTTTAATATTATTTAGTTGATCAAAGTCCATATTATTTATAAAAGTCTTTTCCTAGCGTCGATTTAAATCGTCTATGTATCCAAAGATATTCAGCTGGATGTTGAAGAATGCTTTCTTCCATTATGTCATTAATTTTTTGGGCTAGTTCTGTTGAGTCTAGCTCTAAATGATCAATTAATTCTATCTTAAGAATTAACTTATTATTTACATAGTATGAATTTATAAATAATAAATTTGAATCAGTAGCATCAATAATCTTTTTTGTTGTTGTGATAGTAGCTGCTTCTTTTTGAAAAAATTTTAATTTAACAGAATGATCCCATCCATAATCTTGATCTATTGCATACAAAACATTCTTTCCATTTTTCAGCCATTTCATAAATTTTCTTGGATTATTTTTATCAGCTGTATCTTTCAGGCTTGAAAGTCTACCTTTATCTTGAATTTTATTCATTGAAGCAGAATTATGTGATCTGCTCACCCCATACATTGGAGCATTCATAGCCAAAAGACGAGCATCTAACTCTAAGTGTTGAGAGTGCTTAAAAATGATCAAGTTACCCTTATTACTTTCATTGGGAAGCAAAAGATCTAAGTTAATTATTTCATAATTAATCTGGCTTTGTATTTTTTGGTTTGACCAAAACCAAGCTATGCCTGTTTCAATCAAAGATCTTCCTAGGTACAAAAAATTATCTCTTAAAATTTTTTCCTTTTCTGTTTTTGATAGATTTGGGAAACATGCCTCAAGATTTACTTGCGCAATTTTTTTCCTGCTGCCAGCAAAAATAAACAGGACTTTGCCACAAAATTTTCCCATTGCTGGATGCCATGAAGTTGGGAGATGGCAAAGACCTTGCCATAATGTCATCATTAACTTAATCAATATTATGAGTACATCAAAATTAAAGAATGTATTATTACATTAATTTAAATATAGCTTTGATATGAAGTTGGTAATTTATAATTTTTTAATTTTAATACTTGTCCCAGTATTTGTATTACGGATCTTTGTTAAGAGTTTTTCTGATTCAGATTACACCAAGCATTTTCTTAATAGGTTTGGATATAATTTCAGTCAGCTCAAACAAGCAAATAAAAAAATTATTTGGTTTCATGCAGTAAGTTTAGGAGAGGTCATAGGATCTCAAGCGCTGATTAATAAACTTGCCAAACATTTTGATATCGTGATAACAACCTCAACCCCAACAGGTTTAAGAAGGGCAAAGGAAATCTTTCCTGAGAATATAGTAATAAATTATGCCCCTTGGGACTTTGTTTTCTTTGTTAACAGGCTTCTAAATTTTTACAAGCCTGATGCCATATTAATATTTGAGACAGAAATATGGCCATCAATGATTTCACAAGCATCTAAAAAAAATATTCCTCTTTATTTAATGAATGGCAGACTAAGTCATAAGTCTTACCGTGCTTATGCAATGTCATCATGGCTTTTAAAAGACATCTTAAAAAAGATCACTTTTTCTTTTGTGCAAACAAGTAAACACAAGGATCGCTTTTTAAAACTGGGCATTAATGAGGATTCTATTGAGGTAGTGGGCTCAGTTAAATTTGATATTTCTAGCGCAAACACCAAGCCAGTTAAAACTGCTCCTTTTATCTTGGGAGCCAGCACTCATCCAGGAGAGGAAGAAATATTGCTGAATGCATTCAATAGGCTTGAATCTAGAAAACATTTCAAGCTATTTATTTGTCCCAGGCATACAGAGCGCGCTGCAGAGATCTCAAGGCAAGCAACCATCAAAGGGTTCAGATCACAATTATTTTCAAATCTAAACTCAGAAGATTACGATGTGTGCATTATCGATAGCATAGGCTTATTGCCTAGCCTTTATGCAGCCTCATCTATGTCTTTTGTTGGGGGCAGTTTGGTGCCTAGAGGAGGGCATAATTTAATTGAACCTGCTGCTTTAGGGTCTCCAATCATCATAGGTCCCCATACATTTAATTTTGAAGATATAGTTGAGCAATTTCTTAATAATAAAGCATGTATCAAAGTTACCAGCGAGGATGAATTGCTAGCTGCGATAGATTTTTTTATTGGTGATTTAAAAATAGCTGAGCAATATGCGCTCAGAGCCAAGGAGGTTGTTGAAAGAAATAAAGGTTCAACAGAGGTTCAAGCTTCTTATATAATTAAGCAATTAGGAGAAAAAAATTGAAGCTTATTACAGCAATTATTAAGCCATTTAAATTAGAGGAAGTTCGTCAATCACTTGATCTGATTGGTATTACTGGCATGACAATTACCGAGGTGAAAGGTTTTGGTAGGCAGAAAGGCCATACTGAATTATACCGAGGAGCTGAATATGTGATCGATTTTTTACCCAAAATCAAAGTAGAAATTGCTGTATCAATTGATCAGCTTGATGCAGCCATTAATGCAATTACATCAAGCGCAAGCACCGGAAAAATTGGAGATGGAAAAATTTTTGTCTCTACACTTGATCAAGTTATCAGAATTAGAACAGGTGAGACTGGTCAAGACGCAATATAAAAGTACTTGAAACTAAGCAAGAAAACCATAATCTTTCTCCTAGGCCCTACTGCATCTGGAAAGACTGACTGGGCGATTGATTGGCAAAATCAATTTGAAGCTTTTGAAATTATAAGCGTAGACTCAGTCATGGTTTATAAAGAATGCAATGTGGGATCTGCCAAGCCATCTGATGCAACTTTAAGAAAACACCCTCATCATTTAGTGAACCATGTCTCTTTAGATTGTATTTTTTCTGTTGCAGATTTTTATGATGCAGCGATGCGGTTGATCGATAATATTCATGCTAGAGAAAAGATTCCATTATTGGTTGGTGGAAGCATGATGTATTTTAATCTTCTGAAAACAGGTATAAGCACGCTTCCCTCCGCTAATAGCCAACTTCGAGATGAGCTCGAAAAAAAAATGCTCACAAATGGAGTAGAGGCTTTGCATGAAGAATTAAAGAAAATCGATCCAAAGGCAGCGCATGATATCAAACCTCAAGATTCTCAACGAATTATCAGAGCCATTGAAATTATCACTTCAACAGGCAAGAGTCTGAATGCGAACTTTGCATCTTTGCAAACAAGCCAATTAAAAGAAAAATATAATTTAATAGAGTTTGGGATTTTTCCTTCAGATAGATTTAAGCTGCATGAAAGAATTGAATCCAGGCAAGGAACACTGGTTGGAGATAAATTGCTTGAAGAAATTTCGCAGATTCAAAATACTTTTAAAATCTCTACTGAACATCCGGCAATGAAAGCAATAAATTACAGACAGGGATTGCAAGTGCTTGAAGGAAAGTTAGAAAAATCAGAATTATTTGAAAAGTCTCTATATGCCACTCGTCAATTTGCAAAAAGACAGTGCACTTGGATGCGAGGATGGAAGAATTTAACTTATTTTGATCTTCACCAGCAGGAAGAAGCTACGGAGCAATTAAAAAAGCAGCTTAATTTGCTTTCAGCTGTTTAATTCTTAGGATTTACCCCCAAAATGAATTTATAATACAACTTTACACTTAATAGGTATCTACGTGAATTGGGACAATCAAAACAATCAAGACCCTTGGGGCAGGAAAGATCAAGACGAGGTTTCATTTGATGATTTAATCAAAAAGTTTTCTCTCATGTTTGGAGGAAAAAAGGGTTCAGGCTCCAACGGATCTTCCGATGGAAACGGATTTAATTTTCCAACCAAAAAAGCTTTTCTGTATGGTTTTTTTGGACTGCTAGTCCTTTATGCAAGTATGTCTATTTATCAGCTTGACTCACCTGAAAGAGCGGTTATTTTAAGATTTGGTGAATATCATACCGAAACAGGCGAAGGCTTGAATTTTATGTTTGCTGGAATTGACGAAAGATACGTCGAAAACGTTGCATTAACAAGACGTTACTCGCAAACAGTCAATATGCTTACCAAAGACGAAAATTTAGTTGATGTTACTATTTCTATTCAATACAGAATTAAAAATTTAAAGGATTTTGTTTTGAATGTTCGTGATCCAGAAAGCAGCCTGAGAGAAGCTACAGAAAGTTCATTGCGACATGTTGTTGGAGATAATACCCTTGATGTAACACTCACAACCGGTCGAGAATTGATCGCTCAGGATGTTAACGCAAGACTGCAAAGCTATCTTGATTTATATGGAACAGGACTGGTAGTCCAACAGGTTAATATAGAAAAAACCGATCCTCCTTCTGCTGTAAAGCCTTCATTTGATGATGTGGTTGCGGCCAGAGAGGACAAGGAAAAATTACAAAATGAGGCTGATAGATATGGGTTGTCTATTGTTCCAGAGGCTCGTGGGCGAGCATTTGCCAGAATTCAGGCTGCTGAAGCATACAGAGAGGAGGTTGTAGCCAATGCAGAGGGTGAGGCTGCTCGTTTTGAAAAGTTATTAGCTGAGTATCAAAAGGCGCCTAAAGTTACTCGAGACAGGCTTTACTTAGATGCTCTTCAGGGTCTCTACAGCAATTCAACCAAAGTATTGATGGATGTCGAGGGAGGCAATAATTTAATGTATCTTCCGTTAGACAAAATTCTTGAACAAAACAGACAACAGGAGGAAGACTAATGACTAAAGGAATGAATCTCATAGTTCTTGCAGGACTTATTCTTGCATTGATACTTAACAGTATATTTGTGATTGATGAAAAAGAAGATGGCATTGTCTTTCAGTTTGGTGAAGCCATTAAAACTGATCTCCCGACTGGTCTGAACTTCAAATTACCGATCATCCAGAACGTCAAAAAATATGACTCTCGACTACAAACTCTAGATGAAGAGCCGAATAGAATATTAACAGTAGAAAGCAAATATCTCATCGTTGATTCATTTGTGAAATATCGAATTACCAATGTTCGAACCTTCTACGATGCCACTAGTGGTAGCTTTATTAACCTAAATAATTTACTTGGCCAAAGAACTGCGTTTGAGCTCAAAAATCAATTTGGGCGTAGAACAGTGACTGAATTAGTTTCGGGTGAAAGGGATCAATTAATGAACGACATGCGAAGAAATTTAGGCAATTCTGTTGCTGATCTTGGTATAGAAATCATTGATTTTAGAGTTAAAAGAATTGATTTACCTCCAGAGCTCAGCAACTCTGTGTATGAAAGAATGCGCTCAGAAAGGAATAGGTTGGCTGAAGAATTGCGTGCTGAAGGAAATGAACTTTCTAATGAAATTCGATCTGCTGCTGACAAACAAAGAGTTATTCTTCTAGCAGAAGCTTACAAAACTTCCGAGCAAATTCGAGGAGAGGGCGACGCTAAAGCAGCAGCAATATACGCAGCAGCTTTCTCCAAAGATTCTGAATTTTATGAGTTTACTCGAAGCATGAGAGCGTATGGTGCTACTTTTAATAATAAGTCAGATATTCTAGTAATTGATCCAAAATCTGATTTCTTTAAATACCTCAATAAATCAAAAGGCACCAACTAGCTTCATATGAGCAATAACACCCTTATCTTGGGTTTACAGTGGGGTGATGAAGGCAAGGGAAAAATTGTAGATGCTTTAGCCGAAAGCTCTGAGGCAGTTTGTCGTTTTCAAGGTGGCCACAATGCAGGGCATACTCTTAAAGTTGATGGTGTGCAAAAAGTCCTTCACTTAGTTCCATCCGGTATTCTCCATCCTTCAGTTCATTGTGTCTTAGGCAATGGTCTTGTTTTATCTCTTCCAGCCTTAGCTGAAGAAATCAAAGACTTGCAAGATAGCGGCATTAATTTCAAAGATCGTTTTTATGTCAGCGAAGATTGCGCCTTGATACTTCCTACTCATATAGCAATTGACAAGGTTCGCGATAAAGAAGAAGGCATTGGGACAACCGGCAGAGGAATTGGTCCTGCATATGAGGATAAAACTGCTAGACGGGCAATTCGTTTTGGAGATTTAAACAATCTTGAAGAACTCAAAAACAAATTATCAAAATTAGTCAATTACCACAATCAGATTTTAAAAAATTTGTACAATGCTCAACCTATTGCGTTTGAAGATGTTTTGGAAGAGCTTATTAGTAACCTAGATCTTTACAACAAATATCATTGTAAAACTCAGGAGCTCTTAATGCTTTGGGTCAAAGAGGGCAAGAATATTCTTTTTGAAGGCGCTCAGGGTTCTATGTTAGATATAGATCATGGTACCTATCCATATGTCACTTCTTCCAGTACGACTGCAGGGGGTTTATCTTCAGGGCTGGGCGTGGGTCCGCGGCACATTGATTCTATTTTGGGTATTACCAAGGCATATACAACTCGCGTTGGCGAAGGGCCTTTTCTAACTGAGTTATTTGATTCTAATGCAGAGCAGTTGGCAAAGGTTGGGCATGAGTTTGGGGCAACAACTGGTCGTCCAAGGAGATGTGGCTGGCTAGATTTAAAAGCTTTAGAAACCATTGTTTTTATTAACTCTGTTACCAATCTTTGTATTACTAAATTAGACGTTCTAGATGACTTTGATGAGATTCAAGTTTGTATTGATTATGATGAGAATCAACAGCCAATTTATCAAACCTTCTCTGGCTGGAAAGAGGACACATCAAATGCTAGGACTTTTGACGATTTACCTAAAGCTGCTCAGGACTATATACTATTTATTGAAGAGACTTTAGATTGTCCAGTTGGCATAGTTTCAGTTGGACCATCAAGAGATCAAACAATTTATAGGGATTAGTTTTATCAATTCGGGAGAGATATGAGAAACCTTCTAACTTCACTCGTTCTGCTTTTTATTTTTACTGTAGCTATTTTTTTTGGAGGCGCAGTCCTTAAGGTTTTTGGAACATTGGATGGCCCTGGTTTCATAGAGGGAAAAGCTTTACCAGGCAAAGCACTTGAAGATAGAGTCAACAGAGTCAATGCCGTTAAATCTGAATTAGAAGTTTTGGATGAAAAGCAAATTCTGTTTGGCGATCTCCATGTTCATACAACTTACTCAACAGATGCATTTATGTGGTCTTTGCCTTTTATGAATGGCAAGGGAGCATCACCATTGGCAGATGCGTGCGATTATGCAAGATTTTGCTCAGCTTTAGATTTCTGGTCTATTAATGACCATGCTGAAGCCAGCACCCCTAGAAAATGGTTGGATACCAAGCAAAGCATTCAGCAATGTAATAATTTATCAGAAGGGACAGATGACTTGGTAAGCTTTTTAGGCTGGGAATGGACCCAAGTTGATCCTACTCCCGATAATCATTATGGGCATAAAAATGTTATTTTTTTAGAAACTGATGAGGCTTTGGTTCCCCCAAGAGCTATTGGTTCTGGAGGGGTTGCTCCTTTGGTTATGAGATTGGGTTTACCATGGACCATGTCTGCCTTGCCGGCAACCTTAGATTTAAAAAATAGAGATAGGTTTTTTGCATTTGATAAATTCTTTGAAGAAATCAAGGCCACGCCTATATGTCCTGAAGGGGTTAATACGAGAGATCTGCCTGTCAATTGTTATGAAGAGGCAAGCAATCCAAACCTATTGTTTCAGAAACTAAAAGATTGGGAAACGCCTTACATGGTCATTCCTCATGGGACAACTTGGGGATTTTATACACCCCCAACATCAGATTGGAAAAAGCAGCTTACAGATTTTCAAGATGATGAGTCTCAATTTTTGTTTGAAATTTATTCAGGTCATGGCAATTCTGAAGAATACAGAATATGGAATGATTCAAATATTAATTCACAAGCGGAGATATTTTGCCCTGAGCAAACTGAAGATTTTTTACCAACCTGTCAACAGGCAGGCAATATTATGGCTCAAAGATGCGAAGACTCTGGGATGGATGAACAGACTTGTAAGTATCTTGTAAACCAAACAAAATTATTTTCTGCACAAATGGGCTCAACAGGATATGCGGCTGTTAATGAAACTGATCCAGATGATTTTTTAAATGCAGGACAATGCAATGACTGTTTTTTACCATCTTTTAACTACAGACCGCTAGGTTCAGCGCAGTATGTTTTAGCTTTAAGTGATTTTACCGACAAAGAAAATCCGAAACGCTTTAAGTTTGGGTTCATTGGTTCAAGTGATAATCACGGCGCTCGACCAGGGACCGGTTATAAAGAAATTGATCGACTTTATAATACTGAAGCAAACGGCTTTAATGATCCCTTGTTTGAAAAGTTGAGTTCCCTTAGACGCCCCAAGGGAAAATTAGAACCTTCCTATGTAAATCTAGGCAATACATCTTTAACCAGTATCTTAGATTTAAATATTGCAACAGACGCTGAAAGGCAAAGTGCTTATTTCATGTCAGGTGGCTTGGTTGCTGCCCACTCATCATCTAGAAACAGGCAATCAATTTGGAATGCCTTGGAAAGAAAAGAGGTTTATGCAACTTCAGGCCCAAGAATTCTTTTATGGTTTGATGCAGAAGTTCAATCTCAATCTTTAGCAATGGGAGCTGAAGTTAATAGCAGCCAATCGCCAGTATTCACTGTAAAAGCCGCAGGTTCTCTTAAGCAAAAACCTGGGTGCCCTGATTATAGTAATAATGGATTGAGTAAAGAGCGTTTAGAAAAGATATGTAACTCTGAATGTTATAACCCAAGCAATGAAAGAAGAGTTATTACTAGAATTGAGGTGATTAAAATTTTACCTCAACAATATGAAAATGAACCTGTTGAAGGTTTAGTGGAAGATGTTTGGAAGACATTCCCGTGTAATAGCACTAGTTGCCAGATCTCATTTGAAGATGAGCAATTCTCAATTGGACGAAGAGATGCTGTTTATTATGTTCGAGCCATTGAGGAGCCTTCGCCAACTTTATCGGCAGATCCACTAGGGTGTGAATTTAACGAAAATGGTGAATGTATCAAAACTGAAATATGCAGGGTAGGGGTTAATGAAAATAGAGATGGGTGTGTTGCACCCGCTGAGCATCGAGCTTGGTCTAGCCCAATATATGTTAATTACTCTTCTTGAGCCAGGCTGCTTGGTTTGTCTTGAGCCACTCGTCTAGTTTTGCATTTACAAATTTATAAGAATTTGGATTTGAGAATTTCTTTGCTAAACGAATACACTCATCAATGACTACAGGATGAGGTAGTTCATTTGCACGTATTTCTACTATTCCAAGCCACAAAATAGCTTCATCTATTATTTCAAGATGTTCGCCCTCGTTGTTCTTGAGATCTCTCGTAATTTCTTTTAAGTCGTCTGATTGTTCAAAAATATTTTCTAATCTTTGTGTAAAGTAATTAAAGTTTATTTTTTTTGGAGTATTTTCTTTTAGGAATTGCTCTATTAGAGAATTTAAATTTGATGCATGAAATATATATTGATAGATAGCCTGCACTAAGCATTCTCGGGTTTGAAGCTCTTGTTTATGTTTTCCGAGATTTTTAGACATCATCAATGAGCATTTCTACAAGTGATTGAGCTATTTCTTTACCTTTATTCAGTTTTGATGCATTGGTTCGTTCATGAGCTTGAGATACATTCTCAGCAGCAATCAAACCAAAGCCAATGGGTTTATTTGCAGCAATACTTACCTGCATCAATCCTTGGGCTGATGATTCAGAAATGAGCTCATAATGGGTTGTTTCTCCTCTAATCACTACTCCATAAGCAATGACCCCATCTGCATGAGCTAACTCTTTCTGAGCTGCATGGACTAATTCCCAAGCACCTGGAACATATACAATTTTTAAGTCAGTGAATCCAAGAGACTCTAAATGCATTCTTCCAGATTCTACTAATTCATTAACAAGCTCAGCATTCCACTTAGACGCCACAATAGTAATTTTCTTGCTAACATCAATTTTATTTGATGTGTATGAGAATCCATCCTTGCTCATTGTTCAAATCCAGTTACTTCAAGATCAAACCCAGATAAGGACGGGTATTTCACAGGAGTTCCAAGCAATTTAATTTTTCGCAATCCAAGTTCTTTAAGAATTTGCGATCCTATGCCCACAGTCTTTGTTTCTGGTTTCACTTGTGATTTTGTTCCCATGAGATCATGCATCACCTCATCGGCATCTTGATAATTTCCAATCAAAAGCAAAACACCACATTCTTCTTTGCCAATTCTTTTAAGGGCATTTTCTAGGTTGAGCCTTTTACCAAATCCCTCAACACCAATTAAGTCATGCAACGTATTGGGAATATGAACTCGAACAAGCGGGGAATCAGATGAGCTAAGATCACCTTTAGTAAAGGTTAAATGGAGATTATCAAAGATACTATCTCTCCATGCAGAAAGCTCAAATTCCAAACCATCAATTTCAACAGATTTTGAGTATTCGAGATGAACAGATTTTTCCTTAAGAGCACGGTAATGAATCAAATCAGCTATTGTCCCAATTTTCATTTCATGGGTTGAAGCAAATTTTATCAAATCATCTCTTCGGGCCATGCTCCCATCTTCGTTCATAATTTCGCATATAACCCCAGCTTCCTCAAGACCTGCCAGTCTAGCCAAATCACATGCAGCTTCTGTGTGGCCCGCACGACTCAAGACTCCACCTTCAAAGGCTCTTAGGGGAAAAATATGTCCGGGTTGAACTATATCTTCTGGTTTGGCATTCTTTTTTGCTGCTGCAATTATAGTTCTAGCTCTATCTTCAGCAGAGATGCCTGTGGAGATTCCTTCAGCTGCTTCAATTGAAACAGTAAAACCGGTTCCATGTTTTGCTCGGTTATTATTAGTCATCATGGGAAGATTGAGCTGATCACATTTTTGAGGAGACAGAGGCAAACAAACCAAACCTTTTGCTTTACTAATCATGAAATTGATTTTTTTATCATTTACAAGCTCTGCAGCGCAAACTAAATCGCCTTCATTTTCTCTATCCTCATCGTCTAGCAAAATAACCATTTTGCCAGCTGCGATATCCTGAATAATTTCTTCGGTTGTATTGAATTCCATTTTTCTTATATAGGCATTAAATGCTCAAACACAATTAAATATCCTTGTTGTAGTAGGTTGTTTTGACGTCATCTTTAAATCTTTCTACTCTCATCATTTTTAATTTCACTGATGTCTTTATCTTGTCGGGCGCTTTAACGCTGATGGCATCCTGGCTTTCCTTGCCTAAAAACATGGGTGCAGTATATAGCACCAATTCATCAAATAAATTATTAACGAGAAAAGCATTTAAAGTTTTTTGACCCCCTTCAACTAAAATACTGGAAATATTTCTATCTAGAAGATCTTGCAAAAATTCTTTTAGGAAATTCTTCTGTTCGTATTTTAAATATTCTATATTTTTAGATTTTTTAGATAATTTCGCAGAGCCAACAATAACTTTTGAATTACCAGCAAAAATTTTACTAACTTTTTTTGATCTCTCGAGGTTACCAAGAATAATTTTTACTGGCTGCTGTATTGTTTCACCCTTTCCCAAACCTAATTCATTTTTAGTCAAGCGGACTGTAAGGGATGGATTATCTAACTCAGCTGTATTTCTTCCAATTAAAATCCCTTTTACTTTTGATCGAATGTGATGGCTGTCTTTGCGTGATTCAGGATTTGAAATCCAGTTACTTTCTCCATTGTTAAGTGCGATTTTGCCATCAAGTGATTGGGCACTTTTCAGGATGATGTAAGGGCGAAATTTTTTTTGATTCGTGAAAAAAATTCGATTTAATTCTTTGCACTCATTTTTAAGAAGCCCAACGCTTATTTTAATCCCTGCTTTCTTGAGCTGCGTGATTCCTCGTCCATTAATTTTTGGATTGGGATCAAGGGTTCCGCAGAATAACTTTTTAATCTGATATTTTATTAATGCATTCGAGCATGGCGGGGTGTTTTTTTCAATCGAGCATGGCTCAAGGTTTACATAGACAGTTGATCCGGCAATTAATTTAAGAGCTTTTTTTGCTCCAAAATTTTTCTTACAGTTATTTATCGCATTTATTTCCGCATGCTCTTTGCCATATTCCTTGTGCCAACCTTCACCAATTATTTTATTATTTTTTACAATCACACAACCAACCATGGGGTTTGGTTGAACTTTTAGTCGACCTCTTGCTGCAAGCTCAATGGCTCTAGCCATAAAGTCGAGGTCTTTCATTTTTTCTTTTTAGTTCTTTTTAACTTTTCTTTGGACAAGGAGGATATCTCTTCGGCAAACTCTTTGATATCTTGGAAGTCACGATAGACAGATGCAAATCTTACATAGGCAACCTGATCAACTCTTTTAAGATGACGCATCACAATCTCGCCAAGCTGCCGCGAGGCTATTTCTCTTTCACCTAGTTGACGAATTTCAGTCAAAATACTTCCAAAAACTCCTTCAACCTCTTCAGTAGATAATGGCCTTTTTTCAAGGGCTCTAAGCATTCCACCTTTTAATTTAACACCATTAAAGGGCTGCCTTTCACCATCGCTTTTCACGATCCTTGGTAGAGCAAGATCGGCAGTCTCAAAGGTTGTAAACCTTGCATGACAGACTTCACATTCTCTTCTTCTTCTAATCTGCGAGCCATCACCCACGAGCCTTGAGTCAATCACTTTAGTATCTTGGGCTTGGCAAAAAGGACAAAACATTTTTATTTATACACTGGAAACCTTTTACACATTTCAACCACTTGATCTTTAGTAGAATTAATTTTATCAGCATTACCAAGGTCAAGAACCACATCACAAATCCAATTAGTTAAAATTTCCACTTCTTCGTTTTTAAAACCCCTTGTAGTAACAGCAGGTGTGCCCAATCGAATGCCTGAAGTTACAAATGGCGATTGGGGGTCATTGGGAACGGCGTTTTTATTTACTGTTATATTTGCTTGCCCTAAAGCTAGTTCGCAATCTTTACCGGTCAATCCTTTGCTTCTTAAATCCATCAAAACAATGTGGTTATCAGTTTTACCAGATACAACATCAATGCCACGGCCCTGAATAACTTTACACATCAACTTTGCATTATCAATTACTTGTTGCACGTATAGCTTGAATTCTGGCTCAAGAGCCTCTTTAAAACATACAGCTTTTGCTGCAATCACATGCATTAGAGGGCCACCTTGAGATCCTGGAAATACAGCTGAGTTTAATTTTTTTTCTAAGGCCTCATTTGATTTTGCAATGATAATGCCTGATCTTGGACCTCTCAAAGTTTTATGAGTTGTAGAAGTCACCACATCAGCATAGGGGACTGGCGAAGGGTATAGGCCAGCCGCTACAAGTCCGGATACATGAGCCATGTCCACTAAAAAATACGAACCGGTCTCATCGGCAATATCTCTAAAAATTTTCCAATCTATAGTCCCAGAGAAGGCTGAAAAGCCTGCGATAATCATTCTTGGATTGTGTTTTTTAGCCAAATCCCTGACTTGATCATAATCAATGTCATGCGTTTGAGGATGAAGGCCATATTGAAAAGCAGTATAGTTTTTTCCTGAAAAATTAACTTTTGCTCCATGAGTTAAATGACCTCCTTGATCAAGGCTCATCCCTAGGATCGTATCATTGGGTTCAAGCATTGCTAGAAATGCAGCTGCGTTTGCTGATGATCCTGAGTGAGGCTGAACATTTGCATAATCTGCCTTGAAGAGCTCTTTTGCTCTATTGATTGCCAATTCTTCTGCAATATCTACATGTTCACAACCACCGTAGTATCTTTTATGAGGATAACCCTCTGCGTATTTATTTGTCAGCACTCCTCCTTGCGCCTCCATAACCCTTTTACTCGCATAATTTTCTGATGCTATAAGTTCGATGTGCTCTTCTTGACGAGTAGACTCTTGATCAAGAGCCCGCCATAGTTCAGCATCATATGTTTCTATTTTTTGTGAATTAGCAAAGATTGAATCAGCTTGAGATTCCATTGATTACTCCAAAAGTATTAATAATTTTTATTAAAAAGCTTGAGATTCTTATTCTAAATTATCTATGGCTTCTTGTGGGAAAAAGGGCGTGATCTTTTAGGAAAAGTTGCTTTGCAAATTTTACATGTAATTCCATGGCATTGCTGTGCCTGACAAAATTCCCTTCCCCAGAATATGATTTGTAGGTGAAGTTTGTTCCAGGAATCTTTTGGAAAGACTTTTTTTAAATCCTTTTCAGTTTGCTGAACATTTTTTCCTTTGGTTAGACCCCACCTCTGAGCCAGTCTGTGAATATGAGTATCTACAGGAAATGCAGGATGTCCAAAACCCTGACTTATTACTACTGATGCTGTTTTGTGACCAACCCCAGGGAGTTTCTCTAGCGCTTTCATATCTTCAGGAACTTCTCCGTTGTATGAATCACATAAAATATTGGAGAGAGTATGTATAGCTTTTGACTTTTGTGGCCCCAAACCGCATGGTTTTATAATGTTATATATTTCATCCGGACTCTTAGTGCGCATGAGTGTTGGATTGTCTGCCATCTGAAAAAGTTTCGGAGTGACTTTGTTTACTCTTTCATCAGTGCATTGAGCCGACAATAAGACAGCAACCAATAATGTGAAATTATCTTGATGATCCAGCGGCACAGGAGTTTCGGGATAATATTGCTCTAAAATTTCTTGCACAATAGATGCTCGTTCTGCTTTTTTCATCTTCTAGATAGTGATATCAGTGTTTTCTTCTTTTCTTATAATTAAAATTCTTTAACATTAGCTATGTTAATAGTCATTGCTTTGGTCTGTTAAGACCTTTAACATCTTTAATATAGCTTTACTTTTATAAGCCATCAAAAGTTAATTTACTATAAATCTAATGCAAGACTACAAAACAGAACATCCTTTCGATCTTACTCTATCTGAAGAGCAGCAAATGACATGGGATATGCTAAGAAAATTTGCCGAGACCGAACTTCGACCTCAAGCAAGAAAAGCTGAGAGTAATGGAAGACCTAGCGATGAACTGCTTGAAAAAATTAAATCTTTAGATCTTATTTCTCTTATTATTCCTGAGGCATATGGTGGCATGGGATTAAAACAAGACTCAGTATCAAATGCTTTGACCCTTGAAGCGCTTGCCTACGGCGATCTATCGCTAGCAATGTCTGTGTCTGTTCCTTTGCTGACTGCTCAGATTATTGCAGAGCATGGAAGTGAAGAGCAGCAAGCTGAACTCTTGCCTGAGCTTGCCAATGGGTCAATTTTTCATGTTGGACTGGGCATCAACAATGCTTTGCTTGCAACGGATCCATATCAATCTAGCGTTCTTGCAAATGAGAGCGGCGAAGAAATCATTCTTAATGGATCCAAAACTGGGATAGCATTTGCAGATGAAGCCAAAACTTTTTTGATTTCTGCATCCAATGAATCGGGCGAATGCAATTTATATTTTGTTCATAAAGATCAAGACGGAGTCGAGCTTGAAGAAAAAGAGTTTATGGGTATAAAGGGTGCACCTCTATCGCAAATTAATTTATCTAATTGCAAGATTAATGCTTCACAGAAACTTGGTGGGCATAATTACTCCCTGGACTATAAATCACTCATAGATTCTTCTCGAATTGGTATGTCAGCTTTAGCGCTTGGAGTCTGCCAAGCTGTTCTGGACTACGTTGTTCCATACACTAATGAGAGAGTGGCGTTTGATGAGCCTATCTCAAATCGACAGTCAGTAGCATTTATGATTGCTGATATGGCAATTGAAACTGAGGCCTTGAGACTAATGGTCTATAAATCTGCAGCTTTAAAGGATCTTGATGAGGATTTTCATAAGCAGGCGTCACTGACATATCGATTTGCTACTCATCATGGAATGAAAATCGGGACAGATGGTGTCCAATTGCTAGGAGGTCATGGTTTTACTCATGAGCATCCAGTCGAGCTTTGGTACAGAAATTTAAGAGCCATCGGTATATTTGAAGGGGGCGCAGGAGTTTAAAAATGATACATCCACTATTACCTAATCAATTACAAAAAACCCAAGAGACCATGAGGATGGCGGCAGAATTTATTTTGCGTCCTATTTCTAGGAAGTATGACAAGGCAGAGCATGAACCACCTTTAGAAATGGAACAACTCAATCAAGCTGCTGCGGCACAAAAAAAAGAATCTGGAGTGGGTGATGATTCTGTAAAGTCCATGGATTTGGGCGGAAGAAGTCTTTGGGCAGTTATTTCTTTAGAGCAGATGTGCTGGGGTGATGTCGGACTATTTTTAGCTAGACCAGGAACCGGCTTAGGAAATGCTGCCATCATGGCAGTGGGTGATCAAGATCAAAAAGCGTTGTGGGGAAAAAGATGGGCTGCAATGGCAATAACAGAACCTGCCGCTGGTTCAGATTCAAAAAATATTTCGACCACAGCTGTCTTAGATGGGGATGAGTGGGTCTTAAATGGAGAAAAGATCTATGTCACCGATGGGGATCGATGTGATTGTGTTGTTGTTTGGGCAACTTTGAATAAAGCTATGGGTAAAACAGCAATCAGGTCATTTATTGTTGAAAAAGGCACACCAGGATTTTCAGTTGCAAGGCTTGAGAAAAAATTAGGTATCAGAGCCTCCGATACTGCAACTTTGATTTTTGATAATTGCAGAATTCCTCGTGAAAATTTGCTGGGCGGCAAGGAAGAGATTGAGACCGATATTAATGCAGCTAAAAAATCATTTGGTGGAGCCATGCAGACGTTTGATAATACGCGTCCCATGGTTGCTGGTATGGCAATTGGTTTAGGCCAAGCTGCATTGGATATGACAAGAGCATTATTAGCCGAAGAGGGCTATGAAGATAATTTTGGTGGCTCTATGCATCAACAAACTGCCATTCAAAATGAATTAGAAATGCTTGAGGCTGAATTGGAGGCTGCAAGATTACTAGTTTATAAGTCAGCTTGGATGATGGATAACAAAATGCCGAACTCAAAAGAAGCATCTATGGGCAAGGCAAAAGCGGGCAGAATAGGCAATAGAATTTCTCTAAAATGCGTTGAAATATGCTCTATGCAGGGTTTTTCAGAAGATCATTTACTTGAAAAATTTTCACGCGATTCCAAAATTCTAGATATTTTTGAGGGCACTCAGCAAATCCAGCAACTGATCGTAGCAAGGCAAGTCTTGGGTAAGAGCTCTTCAGAGCTAAAATAAATACCTTTTATCTCAGTTATAAGTAAAAAATATAATCAAAAATACCCCCAATATAAGATTGCAATGACTTTACTATTAGGTATATCATTCATTTACGAGTTCAAACAATCAACTTTAAGGGGGAAGATTATGAACAGATTTTTCTATGCTTTTTTATTAGCATTTACATTTAATGCAGTGCCTGCACTCGCTCAAGACAACTCAATGAGAGAGGTCGAGGAAGTGGTAGTTACCGCGCTAAGAAAAGAAACGAATTTGCAGGACACTGCTATTACAATTACCGCCATTAGCTCTGAGGATATGGAGCTTAAGCAGCTTGAAAATTTTGAAGATCTTCAGTTCGCAGTTCCAACTCTAACTTTTGGTAAAGGTGCCTATTCTGGTTCAAGTATTTCACTTAGAGGTATTGGAAATTTTGCTGTTGGTAACGCATCAAGTTCTAGTATTGGATATTTCTGGAATGGTCAGACAGCGTCAATTAGTGGTTTGTATGAAGCCGAACTATTTGATGTAGAACGTGTTGAGGTTTTACGTGGACCTCAGGGAACATTGTTTGGCTCTGGTACAACAGGTGGAGCAGTTCAGATGCTTACAAAGAGACCTGATGCTGATGTAGGTGGTTATATTAAAGCTGATATTGCTGAATATGACTCAACTAGACTCTCAGGTGCAGTCAATCTTCCTCTTTCTGATACTGTGCGTTCAAGATTTGCTTTCGCTACCTTAAAACGTGGGGGTTTTGTAACCAACAGTTACGACGGACAAGAATTAGATGATAGAAATACTCTTTCAGGAAGAGCATCCTTTGAATGGGATTATTCTGATGACACCACTATTTCTTTAATTTATGAAAATACAACAGCTGATGATAATCGTTTGAGAGCTGCAAGACAGTTTTGTAAACAAGATACATTTTTTGGTTGTAGTCCTTTAGAAAATGGAATGGATGCAGTTTGGTCTCCAGGAAGTTATGGGCATTGGGTTCCATACTTACAAGGGCAAAATACTGGTTTAGACTATACGATCTATAGAAATAATCCTTCTTCAGATATAAGAAGTGTTGATTTAGATTTTACTCCAACTCACTCCACAACTTTGCAAAACACAGTGTTTGAAATTGATTCAGCTCTTTCAGATACCATGAGTATGACTTTCACTCATTCATATCATACTCGTGAGTATAAAGATTATGCTGACTATGATCATGCTGTATCTGTTGTGCCTTATGCTATGGGTCCAATTACAGCAAATGTTGGGGCTGATCCAGCAATTGGATTTGCTGGTCATGGCATGACTACATATTCAAGCGATCAAGCCATGGATAGATCAACGAATGAATCCGAGTGGTCGCAGACTGAATTAAAATTCTCTTCAGATTATGATGGTAACTTTAATTTTACTGCCGGTCTTTTTTATTCAGACGCAGATAGCGCAACTGATTACCACATTCAAACTCCATACATGGAATACTGGGCAGATACTTCAGTAGGACCTATTTGTGCAATTTTTGCTTATTCATGCAACAAAGGTGGTGCAGGCTTCTGGGGTAATTTCTTCCAAGGGTTAGCTGGCGCAAGTGCTCAAGCACCAGGTTTAATTGCTGCTGGAATTATTACTCCAGCTCAAGCTCAAGGATATGTTCTTAACGCTGCTGCAACTGCAGGTTCTGCACTTCCGACAGCTCCATTAGCTGACTATCAGTCTTACTACCATAATGATAGTAGTGTAAACAGGCATCAAGCTGCTGTGTATGGAGAAATGTACTTTGATCTATCAGATGACACCACATTAACTGTGGGCGCAAGATATAGTGAGTACTCAATCATTGATCATGCATACTCTAGCTTGCTTGATTTGCAGGGTGACGCAGCTGGAAATTATTCTGGCGTTCAGCCAAATCCAACACAAAGGGATTACACAGGCACTAAAACCACATACAAAATTGGTTTAGATCACAATCTAAATGATAATCAGATGGTTTTTGCTACTTATTCAACTGGATTTAAGCCTGGTGGCTCAAATCCAACAGATGGTGAGGGTGGAACTCCAACTACATATGATCCTGAAATTGCTAACGTGTTTGAGATCGGTAGTAAAAATACATTCATGGATGGCAGGCTGCAGTTAAATATTTCTGCCTATCACAATGAGTATGAGGGACTTCAGTTATCTAAAATTGTCAGACGTTCTTCAGTCAATGAAAATGCTGATGCAACTATTAAAGGTATTGAGGCTGAATTTACCTTCTTTGTGACCAATACTCTTATGATTGACGGTTTTATAGCTGATACAGATGCAACTATTGATAGTTTTTTCTCTGTTGATCCTACAAATCCAACAGCAGCAACTCAAATATTATCTAACGATCTATTGTTTGCACCAATTGGTGGAACTACAACTGGTTTCTTAGCAGACTGGTTACAATACTCTGATCTGTGTAGTGCAGGTGTTGTGACTGGCGGACCATGTCAGCTTGCTGGTGCTGCCGGTGCTAGTCCACTTTTGGCTGCCTTGGTCAAATATCAAAATACTGATACTGGACTTGTTTACAAATCTTTTGGCCCTCTTTGTACAGTTCCATTCTATGGACTAGACTCTACAACACTTCCTTGCCCTGCAACTGATGGTGTTGAGCAAGATCTTTCAGGTAATCAAATACCTGGCCAAGCTGATCTAAATTGGAGACTTGGTATCACTAAGTTTATTGATACAGCCTCTGGCACATGGACTGCAAGAGCAGACTATTCATACAGAGGAGATACTTTTTCTGATACTTTCAACAATGCAAGAGGAGCAGTTGATGAATATGATCAGCTAGATTTATCTTTAAGATATACTCCTGCAAGTGATGATTGGTATGTTGGAGCTTACATAAGAAACGCTGAAGACTCCGATCACGTATATGCTTATTATGCAACTGATCCAACAGTCGGCGGCTTCCAAAATGGTGTTGCCCTCGATCCAAAAATTGTAGGCATTAACTTTGGAATGAATTTCTAGTTTTAATAGATCTAGATATAATAAAGCCCGGATTCTTTCCGGGCTTTTTTTTAATGAAAATTTTTACCAAACGATTTAATGAGATTCTAACAAAACTGCAAAAGAGTTTTTTGGAGGAAAATCGTGAAAATAAAAAAATGCTTGATATATATGTTAGGTTCGTTGAGGGGTCTGTATCTGAGTATGAATTAGAGTTAGCCAACTCCCAATTACGCCAAATTCTTAAAAACCTAGGTTTAGGTATTTTATTAATCTTGCCTTTTAGCCCCATAACTTTGCCATATATTTTTGCAAAGGCAAAGGAGCTAGAAATTGATTTAATCCCTAATTGGTATAAGTCTTTAAGTAATGAAGACGATCGTTTAGAATAGGCTTCTTGTAAGTTTTTTATTGACACTATGTATGTCAATATATATCTTTAGTTTTTAAATATATTTGGAGAACAATATGAAAACAGCAGTTATCGTAGACAGTGTCAGAACTGGTCTAGCAAAATCGCATAGGGGTGGCTTTAACATGACTCGTCCTGACGATATGTTGGCTCACATAATTAATGGTATGTTAGATAGAAATCCTAATCTGCCTCCAGAAATGGTTGAGGATGTCATTATGGGTTGCGGTAATCCTGAGGGCGCTATGGGTCACAATATTGGAAGAAACGCAGCTGTTCTTTCAAATTTACCACTGACTGTTGGAGGTACAACCGTCAATAGATATTGCTCCTCTGGACTTCAATCTATCTCAATGGCTGCAAGTCAAATTATGGCAGGTTGCTA